>Ga0182024_10001229_pt1 | contig 66413 bp, 60 predicted proteins | sample P32metaG_FD_120480 | JGI IMG/M metagenome (GOLD analysis project Ga0182024, IMG submission 120480) | Permafrost microbial communities from Stordalen Mire, Sweden - P3-2 metaG (Illumina Assembly) | ecosystem: Environmental > Terrestrial > Soil > Wetlands > Permafrost | place: Sweden: Stordalen... | reverse complement strand
TGGGAAAATTGATGTTGAGTTGGGCCGTCGTCACACCGAGACACGCGGCAATCTTGGCCAAGGGTTCGCCGCCGGTCGATCCGCTCCCTGAGGTGACTTTGCCGCTGGCCGTCCAGCCGCTCGGAAGATCGCTGAGGACGACCAGGCTCTTCTTGGCCAGGGCCAGATCGGCCGCCTTCGACGGCTTCGGCTGGTTGGCGGCGGCACCCGTCGACGAAGAGCCGCAGGCGCTTACGGCAAGGACCAACACACAGAGGCCACCCGTCACCGCCCGGCGGCCCGGGGACGAACCCCTCGTTCGGTCCCGGGCCCCTCTGGGCCGTTTCACGCCAGGCTCAGTCGTCACCTTCGTCTCTCTTTTCGCAGGCTCCAGGAAAGTGTCGGCCAAAGTCGACCAGATCCTGAGGCACGAAGGCGACTCCCCGGATTGTCAGCGCGTGAGAACGACCTTGACGGCTCCCGTGTCGGCGGCCCGGCTGTAGACGTCGTAGGCCTCCATGAACTCGTCCAGCCCGAAGTGATGGGTGGCGAAGCGACCGGCGTCGATCTGGCCAGCCGCCACCAACCGGAGAAGTGTCGGCGTCGAGTACGTGTCCACCAGGCCCGTGGTGATCGTCACGTCCCGGATCCATAGGCTCTCCAGGTGGAGTGTGGCCGGCTCGCCATGCACCCCGATGTTGGCCACGTGACCACCGGGCCGGACGAGCTCGGTGCACAGTTCGAAGGTGGCCGGCACGCCGACCGCTTCGATGACCACATCGGCCCCCAGCCCGTCGGTCAGCGCCCGGACACGGTCCACGGTGTCTTCCCGGCCGTTGTTGATCATGACATCGGCCCCGAAACCCTTGGCCGCCTCCAGCCGGGCGTCGGCCAGGTCGATGGCGATGATGCAGCTGGGCGAGAAGAGCTTGGCCGCCAGGATGGCCGACAGCCCGATCGGACCCGCTCCCACAACGGCGACCGTGTCCCCGGGCTGGACCCGACCGTTCAGTACGCCCACCTCGTAGGCGGTGGGAAGGATGTCGGCCAGCATGAGAATCTCCTCGTCACTTCCCGCCCCGGGCAGCCGGTAGAGAGACGTGTCGGCGAAAGGGACCCGCACGAACTCAGCCTGTGTGCCGTCGACGAGATGTCCGAGGATCCAGCCGCCGCCGCCCAGGCACTGGCCGTAACGGCTCTCCCGGCAGTAGCGGCAGCGTCCGCAGGCGCTGATACAGGACACGAGCACCCGATCACCGGGCACCACTGTCGTCACTCCCGATCCGACCTGCTCGACGGTACCGACGGCTTCGTGGCCCAGGATGCGGCCCACCGTGACCTCGGGGAGATCGCCCTTCAAGATGTGCAAGTCCGATCCGCAGATGGTCGTGCAGTCCACCCGGACCACAGCGTCGGTCACGTCTTGCACTGTCGGATCCGGCACTTCTTCCCAGGCTTTGGATCCCGGTCCGTGGTAGACGAGCGCTTTCATAATCGACCTCCCTGGGCAGCGACGTCTGTCGGCTGCCACCTCTGGTTTCACTATGAGCCACGGAGACCACGGCACAGTAGGGCCGAAGGTCCCTGGCCCGATCGTTCGCCTGGTGACCCCGGCAGTGACTTTCGGCCCTGGTCTGTCGGTGCCCGGTGGTCGATGCTGGGAGGGTGTTCACCCACTCGCGCGCCCACCGGAGCCTGGATCTCGATGCATGCTGGCGTCTGCTGGCCACCGAGCGACTGGGTCGGATAGCTCTCAGCGTCGCCGCCCTTCCTGCTGTTGTCCCCGTTCAGTACCGACTGGTCGGCGAGCGCGTGGTGGTCGGGGTCGAGGACGACGACCTCTACGCCGCCCTCACGGACAACATCGTGGCTTTCGAGGTCGACCGCATCGACGGCGAGACGAACCTCGGGTGGACCGTCCTCGTGGTGGGCCGGTCCCGACCCGCCGGCGACCTCTCGCTGGCCGGCTTCGAGGTCCCCGGCTACGAGCTCCCCGGAGCCACTGCCTTCCCGCCCTCGGATCGACTCATCGGTATCAGCGTCGACCGTCTCTCGGGTCTGCGGACCGTGGAGAGCGTGGTTGCGTCACAGTCCCCGGCTTGAGCGCTGGGTGCGACGCTCCTCCAGGCGGGCCGCATAGGCGGCGGCCTCGGAGCGGTGTCCCATACCGAGCTTGGACAGCAGGTTGGACACGTAGTTCTTCACCGTCTTCTCGGCCAGATAGAGCTCGGCCCCGATCTCCCGGTTGGTTTTCCCGGCCGAGATGAGCTCGAGGATTTGGCGCTCGCGAGGGGTCAATCGGCCCAGACCGGTGTCCTCGGCGCCCCTGACCCCGAGCTCGTCCAGGAGCCTCGACGTGGCGATCGGATCGATGAGGGACCGCCCGGTGGCGACGGCGCGCACGGCATCGACCAGGTCCCGTCCGCGGATCTGCTTGAGCACGTAGGCGGCAGCGCCGGCCATGACGGCGGCGAGGTGGGCCTCGTCGTCGGCGTAGGAGGTGAGCATGATGCAGGCCACCTCGGGATGCCGGGCCCGGATCTCCCGGCACACCTCGATTCCGCTGCCGTCGGGAAGGCGGACGTCGAGGACGGCCACATCGGGACGCGTGGACGGTATCCGAGCCAGGGCCTCAGCCACCGTCCCCGCTTCGCCGACCACCGTCAAGCCGTCGGACTCGAGCAGGCCACGGATCCCGTTGCGCACGATCTCATGGTCGTCGAGCAGGAAGACGCGCACGGTCACACCCCAGTCTGACTCGTTTGTGCGGTGAGGAGTTCCCGTCTCCGCAATGGCAAGATGCAGGCGTGCCCTATCACCAGATCGACGACCCTGAGAAGCTTCGGGCGCTCCTCGACGCCGTCCTCCTGATCGAGTCCGACATCGAGCTGCCGGCGGTCCTGCGTCATATCGTCGAGGTGGCGTCCACCCTGGTCGATGCCCGCTACGGGGCGTTGGGGGTGATCGACGAGAGCGGCACGAGCCTCTCGGAGTTCGTCACCGTCGGCTTCGACCAGGAGACCATCGACGGCATCGGCAACCTCCCCGAAGGTGCCGGCATCCTGGGCCTGTTGATCCTCGACCCGACACCCATCCGACTGGCCGACCTGTCGGAGCACCCCGATGCCGCCGGTTTTCCTCCCGGCCACCCCCCCATGCGATCCTTCCTCGGTGTCCCGGTCAAGATCCGCGACCGCGTCTTCGGCAATCTCTACCTGACCGAGAAGCGCGGAGCATCGGAGTTTTCCGACGTCGACATGGAACTCATGACCGCCCTGGCCGGCGCGGCCGGCATCGCCGTGGAGAACGCCCGACTCCACGCCCGTGTGCAACGCCTCACCGTCGCCGCCGACCGGGAGCGCATCGCCCGCGATCTCCACGACACCGTGATCCAACGACTCTTCGCCACCGGGCTCGCTCTGCAGTCGAGCCTCCCCCTGGTCGACAATCCCGATCTCCGGGACCGTCTGGAGGACGCCATCGCCGACCTCGACGACACCATCCGCCAGGTCCGCACCACCATCTTCAGCCTGGAGCCTCCGACGACGGCCGAGCGCGGCGTGAGGGCCAAGGTGCTCGAGATCTGCGCCGATGCCGCCCGCAGCCTCGGCTTCGAACCCGAGGTCCGCTTCGTGGGACCGATCGACCGTCGGGTAACGAACGAGATGGCCACCGAGCTGATGGCGACACTGCGCGAAGCGCTGACCAACGTGGCCCGTCACGCCGATGCCCGCCACACCGAGGTGGAGCTGTCGGTCCACGACGACCTGCATCTAAAGGTGCTCGACGACGGCATCGGCGCCGGCACCGATGCCACCAGCGAGTCGATGGGAAAGGGCCTACGAAACATGGCCGATCGGGCCGAGGCTCTCGGCGGCTCGTTCGAGCTTCTGTCCCGCCCCGGCGGCGGCACCGAGCTCAGCTGGCGGGTGCCACTCGGGCAGAACTAAGCGGACGGTGACGATGGCGTCTTCGATGGTGGTGCTGACGCGGAAGGACGAGTGTCTGAAGACGCTCAACATGTCCCGGTTCTCGGGCAGGACATAAGCGACGAATGTCGTGATCCCGTGCGACCGCGCCGCGTCGGCCAGCTTTTGCAGAAGCGCCGTGGCGATCCCGTGATGCTGGTACCGGTCGGCCACCACGAAGGCAACCTCGGCCTCGAGAGACCCCGGATTCCGGTCATAGCGACCGACGGCGATCAGTCGGTCACCCTCTTCAGCGACGATGGCCAGCCGGTCGACGTAGTCGACGCGGGTGAACCGCTCGACCTCGGTCGCCGAGAGAATCGGGTGCACGAAGAAGAAGCGCCGGTAGACCGAACGAGGCGAGAGATGCCGATGAAAGTCGATCAGGCCAGGACCGTCGTCCTCCCGGATCGGCCTCAGACAGATCTTGTCTTTCGCCGCCGTCGACGTGAGCATCGGGGGTTCCCCTTCTTTCTCGGGTGATGGCCCTGAACGCCCTGTCGACGTGACGGGCCTGTCGGCGTGACGGCCCTGTTGTCTTGACGTTCCCGATCGGCCTGACGTTCTTGTGGCATCACGCAGTTGTGAGCCTGCCGGGTGGCCCGGCAGGCTCACAGGGATGCGAGCTGGAGACTGAGGTATCAGGGCCACGGCCTGTCAGTGGACCGGCAAGGCCCCGGTCGGTACCCGGAACGTCTCTGTCTTCACGTGGTCACGTCGGTGGAAGAGATCACGCACCATGGGTATGGCCACTCGGTCCAGACCGAAGTAGCCGGCATTGCGCCAGGCCAGGATCAGGAGCAGGGCGACGAGGGCGAAGGCCGGGTTCACGCCGGCGGAGCCCGAGAACATGTAGACCAGGTTGAGGCCGAGCCCGGCGATGGCAGCGGCGCCCGTGAACAGACCGAGGATCAGCAACGCCCCGATCGCCAGTTCGCTCAGCGTGATCAGTTTGGCGATCCACGAAGCGTTGGGGACGACGAAGTTGTGCAGGAATCCCGCGAACCATCCGTACGACGCGCCACCCTTACCGGTGGCCGAACCGGCTACCCCGGCCGTGGCGAAACCCTTGACGGCAGCGCCGCCGCCGTTCCAGAACGCAGCCTTCTCGGCGCCCCACATCTTCTGATAGCCGGCGTTCAGCCATTCGTAGCCGAGCCACAGGCGTGCCACGAGCCAGATGCCGCTGGCGGCCTTCGAGCGGAAGAGCCAGTCGGAGAACTTGACGTTTCCCGTCGGAGACTCGAACGTGCCGTTGGGGTGCTCCGGCGTGCCACCTCCCAATGCGACTGTTCCACGAAACGTTGCGAAGTTCATGTCACTTCCTCTTCCTGACCTGGCCACCGCGATGCAGCGGCCTCACACCTCCACCTTGGCCGTCCGGGCCGGGAATAGGCAGGGCCGAAAGTCCCGAAACGGCCGCAGGCCCGGTCTGGCGGTCGGGTGATCCACCGCCACTGTGGCCTTTCGGGGTCACCGGCCGGACCGGGCTTTGACTTCCGATGCATTGACTTCCGACCGGCTTGTTATATAGTTCACTAGATGACTAGAGAAGTATTGGGGCAATCGGTCAGCTTCCAGCTGAGCTCGGACTCCGGTGTTCCCGCCTACCTGCAGCTGGTACAACAGATCAAGCAGGCCCTGCGCATGGGCGTCCTCGGGGTGGGCGACAAGCTGCCCACCGTGAAAGAGGTGGTGGCCGAGGTGGCCATCAACCCCAACACGGTGATGAAGGCCTATCGCGAGCTCGAACACGAGGGCCTCGTCGAGGGTCGCCAAGGGGTGGGCACGTTCGTGTCCCGTCGTCCCGAAGGGCCCCCTCCGGGTACCCAGGTCCGCCTGGCCCGCACCCTCGAGCGGTGGGTCCAGAGCGCCCGCGGTGAAGGGCTCGACGACGAATCGATCGAAGCGCTCCTGCGGTCGACGCTGCGGACGACACTCGAATCGGGAGTGGCGTGATGGCCGGCGCACCAGGGGATCGGGACGCGGCGCCGGCCATCGAGACGCGCGGACTGGGCAAGCGCTTCGGCTCCCAGTGGGCCTTGCAGGACTGCTCGCTGTCAGTCCCGCGTGGCCGTGTGACTGCCCTCGTCGGTCCGAACGGGGCCGGAAAGACGACGTTGCTCCGTCTTCTGGTGGGGTTGGCGTCACCGACGGCGGGCGAAGCGAGTGTTCTCGGCCGGGCCCCCCAGCAATCGGAGGAGTTCCTGTCCACCATCGGCTACCTGGCGCAGGACGTGCCTCTCTACCAGCGCCTGAGCGCCGCTGATCACCTGGCTCTCGGCGCCCATCTCAATGCTCGCTGGGATGAAACGGCGGCCCGGGAACGTCTGTCCGCCCTGAAGATCCCGTGCGACCGGCCGGTGGCCACCTTGTCGGGGGGTCAACGGGCGCAGGTCGGCCTCGGACTGGCCCTGGCCAAGCGCCCGCAACTTCTGCTCCTCGATGAACCGGTGGCCGCTCTCGATCCGTTGGCCCGCCGCCAGTTCCTGGTGTCGTTGACCGCGGCGGTGGCCGAGGGTGATCTGTCGGTCATCTTGTCGTCGCATCTCCTGCACGATCTCGAGCGCGTCTGCGACCATGTGATCCTGCTGGCGGCGTCGAAGACGCAGATATGTGCCGACATCGATGGTGTCCTGGAGACCCACCGGATGCTCGTGGGGCCCCGCCGGAAGATCTCCGACATCGAGCGGAGCCTCGACGTCGTGAAAGCCACACAGACGACGAACCAAACCCGCCTGCTGGTCCGGCTCATTGGACCGATCCTCGATCCGTCCTGGGAGGTGAGCGAGGTCGGACTGGAGGACATCATCCTGGCCTACATGGGACAGGACGAGCCGCTCGCCGCCGGCCCTCTCGCCGTGATGGGAGCGACGCAATGAACTATCTGATCTGGCGCCTGCACCGCAATCAGGCGTTCTTCGCCGGCGCCGTCCTGGCCCTGATGACGATCCTTCTCCTGGTGACCGGTATCACCATGGCCCACGACTATCACGTGTTCCTGGCCAATTGCGCGGCCACCCGGAGCTGCGGCGACACCGGCCAGCTCTTCAGTGGCGACGGCGCCATCATCGACATGGTCAACTTGACTGTGGTCGTGCCTCTTCTCTTCGGGCTCTTCTGGGGCGCACCGCTGTTGGCCAAGGAATTCGAGGACGGCACCCACAACCTGGTCTGGACCCAGGGCGTGACCCGAGGTCAGTGGCTTCGGGGCAAGATGCTGTGGGCCCTTGTCGCGGCCGTGGCCTGGGGACTGGCCATGACCGCTCTGGTCAGCTGGTGGCGCTATCCGGAGAACGCCCTCAGCTCCCGGTTCTCGGCCTTCGACATCCAGGGGATCGTGCCCGTCGCCTACTCCTTGTTCGCCGTGGCGCTCGGTATCGCCGTCGGCTCCCTCGTGAAACGGGTGCTACCGGCCATCGCCATCACTCTCGGGGTCTTTGTGGCCGTGCGTGTCGTGCTCGCCATCTACGGGCGACCGCACTACATGACTCCGATCTCGAAGCTGTTCGCGCTGGCCGGACCACAGGGTCCACCGGCCGGCGCCTGGGTCATCTCGAACAGCATCGCTGGACCAGGGGGCCAGAGTTTCGGTGAGAGCTTTTCGCCCGGCGACATTCCATTGGCATGCCGATCCGGACTCGCCACCGGAAAGAGCGGAACGTTGCCGTGTCTGGTGACCCATGGCTTCCAGCAATTGGTCGTGTACCAGCCGGCGTCGCGGTTCTGGGCCTTCCAAGGCATCGAAGCCGCCATCTTCGTCGTGCTGGCCGTCGCCCTCCTGGCCGTCGCCTATCGGAGGGTGCTCTCCCGTGACGCGTGAAACGGACGCGTGAACCGGTCAGTCCACGGACACGCGGTTGGTGGCCATGAGACGCGTGCCGGCCACCACCAGGGCGGAGCCGAGAAAACGGCGGAACTGTTCGATCCGGCTTCCCGCTCTGTGTATGTCCGAGGCCGGGCCCACCTCGGCATCGACTCGGACATGCAGCTGGCTATCTCGGAACTGCTGGGCGCGGAGAAGCTCCGCCTGGCGCTCGCGACCGAGCGCTCGGATCAATTCGGGGTGCATCATGTCTCCTGTGGAAAAGGCCTGTACAGGGCCGCGAAATGGGGTTGTGCAGAGGCGGGCCGGCCAGAAGCCTGACTTCGCCTGGTGTGGATGCCGTGCCCGGCCGGCGGACAAACGCCGGCGGTTAACTCAACGCTGAAAAGCCAGGCCGAGTCAGGTCCACGTGGCGAGCGGTAAAGCGCCCGTCATTCGTCTCATCGTGGGTTCGATTCTCAACGTGGCACCTCCTCCATCGCTCGCCGTGCCATGGACAGGATAGTGAACGGCGCTCCGGATTGCCACCACCGGCGCGTGGTGGATCTGACCAGGTCTCAAGGTTCGGTCGGCCGAGGCCGATACCAAAGCCGAGGACATAGGTCTCGGCACTGGTCTCGACCTATGTGAGGAGAGAAAAGCGGGGGCACGTTCTGAGATCGCCTTCTTCGGTGCACAACTTCGCGACCAAGGTGGCGCGCGCCGCGGGCGCAACCGCGGTAGGTATCACGGCCGGTTTCGTGGGTGGCTCCTCCACCGTCGTGAGCGCCACGACGGACCTGGCGTCCGCCGAACAGATCGCCGCGCGCTTCGTGAGCGGCTTCGAGAGCTTCTCCTACCAGGATCCGGGGGCGAAGACGGCGCTCGCCGGCCTGGCCACTGCCCGTCTTGCCGCCCTGCTGTCCTCCCCGTCCCAGGGGGCGACCGGTCCGGCCCTCGTGGCCGAGAAGTTCACGGCCACGGCCGACGTGGTCGGCTTCGAGGTGGAGTCCGACTCGCCCACCACCATCGACCTGCTGGCCCGCACCGACATCCGCGTCTCCACCACGGCCGGGTCGAGTTCCTCGAACCGGCTCGTCCCCGTGTCACTGGTCAATTCCCCTGCCGGGTGGAGGGTGGGCGCCATCGACGGCCTGACGATGACCCCTCCGGTGCCACCGACGCCCCCACCTTCGGGGCCACCGTCGACGGTCGCCCCCCCGTCCGGGTCAACGACCACGACGACCACCGGCTCCACCGGCAGCGCCCCGGGGGGCTCATCGGGTGGGGCCGGCCCGGTCACGGCCGTGGGTGACGTCCCCGCCGCCTACGTGGCCTGGATGAAGGCGGCGGTGGCGGCGCAGTGCCCCGGTCTTCCGTGGACCGTGCTCGCCGGCATCGGCAAGGTGGAGTCCGATTTCGGGAAATCCACGCTGCCGGGGGTGAGGTCGGGGTCCAATCCCATGGGGGCGCAAGGTCCGATGCAGTTCGAGCCGGCCACCTTCGCCGCCTATGACACCGTCGCCCCCGGAGGCGCCGACCCCGCCTCGCCCTACGATCCGGCCGACGCCGTCTACTCGGCGGCGCGGCTGTTGTGCGCCGACGGCGGGGGCAATCCGGCTCACCTCTACGCGGCGATCTTCGACTACAACCACTCCGACGCCTACGTGGCGCTCGTTCTGGCCTACGCCAACGAATACGCGCAGATCGGATCGGACGGCACCGCGCCCGGCGTGGTCGAGCGGGGGCTCGGTTCGGTCATCGTGGCCGACGCCGAGACGTACCTGGGCACTCCCTATGTGTGGGGTGGAGAGAACCCCCGGACCGGCTTCGACTGCTCGGGTCTCGTCCAGTGGGTCTATGCCGAGGCCGGTATCAGCCTTCCCCGGGTGGCCCAGGATCAGTACGACCACGGGCCCCGCCTGCCCGCCGGCGCCACTCTCTACCCCGGTGATCTCGTGTTCTTCGGCTCCGGTCCTTCCGGTGTCGACCACGTGGGCATCTACGTGGGCAACGGAGAGATGATCGACGCTCCCTACACGGGCGCCGTCGTGCGCTTCGACCGTGTGGCCACCGTCCCCCTCGGCTTCGTCGGAGCCACACGTCCGGAGATACCCGACATGTCGGTGGGGGCGGGCGTCCCCGTGATCGGCGCCACGCCCCCGAACGGCGACGGTTCCGCGTCGGCCGGTGGCGGGCACGAGGGCAGCGGACAAAGACACCCGCCCTCCGGTGGCGGCACCCACCGCCCCGGCGGCACCCACCGCCCCGGCGGCACCGCCACGGGGTCGACGCATACCGGTCGCCATCATCCGACGACGACCACGACAACGCCGGGTACCACGACCACCGGGCCCGGGCGTCATCATCCGACGACGACAACAACCACGACGACCAGTACGACGGCACCGACGGGGCCGACAACGACGACCACCCGACCCGGTCGCCATCATCCGACGACGACAACAACGACGACGTCGACAACGACGGCACCGTCGACCACCACAACGACCACGACACCACTGGGCGGTGGGGAGTCGAGCGAGTCCACGACCTCACCCACCACCGCGCCGACGACGAGCCCAACCACGCCGACGACCACCTCGCCCCGGCCCGGCCGTCACCATCAGAGGGCCGGCTGATCGGCGGTCGATCCGCCGTCACCAGGGTCATCGGGACAGAGGTCTCTCCTGATTGTCCCGGGGCCCCGGTGGGTATGACAAAGAGGTGGCGTCCGGTACCCGTTCTCTCGAACGCGAGGTGAAGCTCGCGGCCGACATGGCCTTTCGGCTCCCCGACCTGCGTGGTGTGGTGGGTAAGACGGTGCGACAGCCGGGTCAGGAGCTACGCACGGCCTACTTCGACACGTCCGATTTCCGCGTGTGGCAACGGGGCATGAGCTTGCGCCACCGGATGGGGGAGTCGTCGGGCGCCGGTATCTGGACTCTCAAGGTGCCGGCGCCACGCAGCCCGTCCGACGACGACGGACCCACACTGGACAGAACCGAGCTCTCCTGGCCCGGAGGCCGGGACGCCGTGCCGGTGCAGGCGACGGATCTCCTACGAGGGATCGTGTGTCGGGGCATCCTCGAGCAGGTCACGGAGCTGGTGACGTCGCGTCTGCGATTCGTGCTCCACGACGCCGAGGGAAGATCGTGCGCCGAGCTCGATGACGACACGGTGACGGTCGTCGGTGGCCGACGCCATGGTCTGCGGTTCCGGCAACTGGAGGTGGAGCTGGGCGACGGCGGGGCCGCCATCCTCGATGCCGTGCTGCGTGAACTGCGACGAGCGGGTGCCCACGTCGGTGATGCACCGAAGTTGGCCAAGGCGCTCGGTCTCCGGACCGGGTCCGGTGGGGGGTCGTCGTCGGACCCCGGCCGCAAAGGGTCACTCAGAGATGTCATCGGGGCCAGCATCAACAACGCCTTGGAGCAGCTCCTGGACCACGACTATCTCCTACGGGCCGATCCGCCCCGGCCTCCTGCGCATTCGATCCATCAGGCGCGCGTCGCCACCCGGCGTCTGCGGTCGGATCTGAAGACCGTTGGCTCGGTCCTCGACCCGGTGTGGCTGGACCACACACGGAGGGAGCTCGAGTGGTTGGGCGGCGTCCTCGGGAGCGTGCGCGACGCGGATGTCCTGGCCGGCCATGTGGCCGACGACGGCGAAGGCGTTCCGAGCGACGCCGGCGGACGGGCGGAGCTTCTCGCCCGGCTCGACGACCAACGCCGACGGGCCATCGCCGACCTGGGGGAGGCGTTGACAGGGGACCGCTATCTCGATCTCCTCGACCGCCTCCACGCCGGCGCCTCCGCACCGCCGTTGGCCGCTGCGGTCACCGGAGACCGACGGGCTGACCAGCGTGCGCAGGGCGTCCTGGCGGAGCTGGTGGGGCGTCAATGGGGCGTCCTGCGCCGGCGGGAATCCAAGGCGGGGCGTCATCCGAGTGATCGTGAGCTCCATCGCATCCGGATAGGGGCCAAGCAGCTCCGCTATGCGGCCGAGATGGCGGCTCCGGTTATGGGCAAGAAGGCACGTCGCACGGCCAGGGCCGCCGAGGCGCTCCAGACTGTCCTCGGTGAACACCACGACGCCGTGGCCGCCGAGCAGTGGCTGAGCGCCATCGCCCCCACCACCACACCGGCGGCCTCATACGTGGCCGGACGTCTGGCGGCCGAGCAACACGAACGCCAGCGCCGCTTACGGCGCCAGTGGCGGTCGGTGTGGGACGACCTCGATACAAAGAACGTGAGGCGCTGGATGCATTGACACCGACGGCGCCGTGACACCGACGGTGCCGTGACACCGGCGGTGGCGTGAGGACTTCTTCCACCGTGGTGAGGAACGCACGAGCTGAGGTCGTCGGTCGCCTCGTAGGCTCGGGCCGATCCAGAGCCGGAGGACGCACGTGAGCGTTTCATTCCATGCCGGACCCGTGGCCGGCTATGCGTGGCCCCAGTCGGTGGAGCCGGGGAAGAGCTTCGCCCTGCATCTCACCAGCGAGACGGGCCCCGTCGACGTCGAGATCGCCCGGATCGGGGCGCAACGGGTGGTGGTGTGGGAGCAGCGCGGCCTCGAGGTCGGCCACCATCGGTATCCGGCGTCGGTCACGAGCGACGGATGCGACTGGCCGGCGGCGGTGACGGTGCCGGTGGGGGAGTGGGCCACGGGCTACTACGAGATCGCCTTGTCCGAGTCGGGCGGAGGCGCCGGCAGTGCCGCGTTCGTGGTAGTGCGGGCCGCCGCCGGTGCGCGGCGCCGGATCCTGATGGCCCTCGGTACCAACACCTGGAATGCCTACAACGACGTCCACAACGGGCGGAATCTCTACACCGGCGCCGTCGAGGTGTCCTTCGCCCGACCGGCCGCTCCCGGATACCTACGGAAGCCCTCAGGCCTCGGACGCCGGGTCACGGCCGTCCACACCCCTGATCCACAGCGGGCCGCCCATCGGGGCTACAAGACGGTCAACGGGTTGTCGGACTGGTGCGGGTCGGCGGGATGGCCCAACTGGGAGCACCCCTTCGTCGTGTGGGCCGAGAACGAGGGCTACGAGTTCGACTACGCCGTCAACGCCGACCTCGAGGATCCGGATGCTCTGGCCGGTTACGCGCTGTTGCTGTCGATCGGGCATGACGAGTACTGGTCGATGCCCATGCGCGACACGGTGGAGGCGTTCATCGGTGGCGGAGGAAACGTGGCCTTCCTATCGGGCAACACGGCCTTCTGGCAGGTGCGGCTGGAGGACGGCGGAAAGAAGATGGTTGGGTACAAGGGACGGTTCGAGAAGGACCCGCTCTTCGGCACCGACCGCCGGCACGAAGTGACCACGATGTGGTCGGATCCGATCCTCGAGCGTCCGGAGAACGCCATGACCGGCGTCACCTTCACCCGGGGCGGCTACCACCACATCGGCCTGAAGGCCAAGGAAGGCGCCGGTGGCTACACGGTGCACCGTCCCGACCATTGGCTCTTCGCCGGGACCGGGCTCGAGTACGGCGACGTACTCGGGGCGAAGTCGACCATCGTCGGCTACGAGTGCGACGGGTGCGACTTCACCTACCGCAACGGCCTGCCCTATCCGACGGGATCCGACGGTACCCCCGAGAGCTTCGTGATCCTGGCCACGGCGCCGGCGGCACCGTTCGATCGCCGGACGTCGGTCCGTCCCGTGGCCGACCACATCCTGTCGGAGTTGGAGTACGTGGCCTGGCGCCTTCTCGGCAGCAGCGACATCGAGGCGTGTGAGCGGTTGGCCTACGGCCACGCCGTGCTCGGGACCTACACGCGGGGAGGGACGGTGGTCACGAGCGGTTGTACCGACTGGGTGCACGGCCTCGACGGGGCTTCGCCGGCCGTCGAGCAGATCACCCGCACCATCCTCGACCGCCTGGGGTAAGGACTCGAACGCCTGGCCTCGCAACACCGACTCCGGCGGTGGCGATCGGCAGCATCTAACGTTGCTCACGTGGCACAGGGGTGGAGGCGTCTGAACGGGTGGGCTGACGCCCATGGCGGAGCCGGGGCCGTGATGGCCGGAACGGCCTTTGCGATCGGGTCGCTCCTGGCTCACGGCGCCTACGCATCGGGGGTGACCAGAATCGTCGCTTTCCTGATGAGCGGGACCACCTTTGGCCTCGTGACCTTTCTCTTCGCTCATCATCGGCGGCGCCGTTCTCTCGGTCGCGGTGGACTTCTGTCGTGAGTCACGTCGTCGAAGACCGGCTGACCACGGACGCCGGATTACGGGCGCGGGCCAAGAAGGTCATCCCCGGAGGTCTCTACGGTCACCAGAACGTCGCCTCGCTCCCGCGGGGCTACCCGCAATTCATGAGCCGGGGGCTCGGATCGCACGTGTGGGACGTGGACGGCAACGAGTACATCGATCTGATGTGTAGCTACGGACCTGTCCTTCTCGGACACCGTCATGCCCGCGTCGACGAGGCGGCGGCGCGCCAGGCGGCCGAAGGAGATTGTCAGAACGGCCCGTCACCGCGGATCGTCGAGCTGGCCGAAGCCATGACGGCCACGGTCGAGCATGCCGACTGGGCCATCTTCTCCAAGAACGGCACCGATGCCACCACCCAGTGCGTCACCATCGCCCGGGCCGCCACCGGGAAGCGGAAGATCCTCGTGGCCGCCGGCGCCTATCACGGCGCCGCTCCGTGGTGCACCCCGGGACCGAGGGGGGTGGTGGCCGAGGACCGTGCCCATCTGATCGAGTTCCGCTTCAACGACCTCGCCTCGGTGGAGGCGGCCATGAGCGGGGCGGGCGACGACGTGGCCGGCATCGTGGTGAGCCCGATCCGCCATGACATGGGCATCGACCTCGAGCTGCCGGACCCGGCCTTCGCCGCCGGTCTGCGGGGCCTGTGCGATCGGGCCGGGGCGGCGCTCATCCTGGACGATGTCCGGTGCGGGCTGCGGCTCCACCACGGCAGCAGCTGGGAGCCGCTCGGGGTGGCGCCGGACCTGAGCGCATGGAGCAAGGCCATCGCCAACGGCTACGCCTTGGGGGCCGTTCTCGGCCGGGAGTCACTGGCTGACGCCGCCCGGTCCATCTACACGACGGGCTCGTTCTGGTTCGCCGCCGTGTCCATGGCGGCATCGCTGGCCACGTTGGAGGTCCTGGCCGCTGAGGACACGGTGGCCCGGACGATCGAGACGGGGACGATGTTGCGCCGAGGCCTGGCCGAGCAGGCGTCGGTACGGGGGATCGAGGTCTGTCTCTCGGGCCCGGTGCAGATGCCGTTCATGAGCTTCGCCGGAGACGACGATTTCTCCCGGGCGAACGTCTTCGCCCGTAGTGCGATCCTCGGAGGGGTCTACCTGCACCCGCGGCACAACTGGTTCGTCTCCGGTGCCATGGACGAGGCCGATGTCGAGCAGGTTCTCGGGGTCACCGACAACGCCTTCGACGAGGTGGCCCGGGCTGGCTGACGGACTCGGTCGGTGGGTCAGGCGAGCTCGACGATCCGGGAGAAGTCGTCTCTGGGCAGAGAGGCCCCGACCGTGGCCGACACCGCCATGTTCGAGGTCGGCGCTGCCGGTGATCGTCGCCGCGAAGGCCGCATCGGCGGCGTCGCGCCCGGTCACGATGCGGACGAGAGATTGTCGAGGGGCGAGGCCGGTGGAGTCGTAGACGTACCAGCGCCCGTTCTCGAACGCCTCGAAGAGGGCGTGGAAGTCCATGGGGGAGAGCCCGGGGGCGTAGACGGCCGTGAACCGCGCCGGCACGCCGGTGGCCCGGCACAGGGCGATGCCGAGATGGGCGAAGTCGCGGCAGGTGCCCATACCGGTGAGGAGGGTGTCCTCGGCGGAGTCATGGACACTGCTCGACCCGGGCACGTAGCCGATGCGTTGCCGGATCCAGTTCGTGATGGCGGCCACCCGCGCCACGACGTTCGGCCCGGTCCCGAACTGGGCGACGGCAAAACCGATCAGGTGGTCGCTCGGGCAATAGCGGCTCGGTCGCAGGTAGACCTGGCGCTCGTAGTCGGCTGCGTGGCCTGTGGTGCCGGGGTCATTGTTGGCCACGCCGGCTTGGAGCCGGGCCCGGTAGGCCACGGTGAGACGTCCGGGAAGGCACCCGAGGATGTGCATTCTGGCTCCGTCGGGGGTACGAACCTCGGTGAGCGACGAGGTCGGCAGCCCGTCGGTCAACGCCTCGAAGGATTCTTCGACGAGCGACCCGGCCGAGACCGACGGCGCCACCTGGAGGACGACCTCTGAGGGCTGGTCCACCATGAAAGCCAAGTCACAGACCACGCTGCGGATCGTCTCCTGCGTCTCATCATCAGATGCAGAGGTGGCGAGGTGGCTCATTCAAGAGGTTCCCACGGATCGAAGAGACCTCATGACGGGTGCAACCGGAGGGGGGCGGTCAGGTCGCAGACGAGGGTGTCGGGCTCGGCGCTGCGCTGGTCGGCGATGAGGAGCTGGCGCAGGGCCCCGACCGGTTGGCGGCCGTGGTCGGCCACCCAGCGGCATGTCGAGGCGTCGGAAGAGGCCCACGAGCTGGGCCGAGTCGACCTGGTCCTCGGCATAGAGCCGGTAGCCGGTGTCGGCGTCGACCCGGGCGGGGACGACCAGACCGAGCTGGTCGTAGAGGCGCAGCGCCTTCGGAGAGAGGCGGGTCCTCTCGCCGAACTCGCCGATGGTCATGAACGGCAATGCCCCTCCTCGGCACCGGGCATAGTGCGGCCTGCCCCTGGGAGAAGGTCAAGCACTCCGTCTCCTCAAGCACTCGTCTCCTCGAGTACTTGGTGTCCCCACGTACTTCGTGTCCATCGTCGCCTCAAGATATGGCCGGGTGAGGGGGTGCGTCGGGATTCACGGGGAGTTCACGCCACCGAAATGTCCATGTCACAGGGGGCTGGGAGTGTGACCGCAGTCACGAGAAAGAGGAGGACCCCGTCCCATGAGCTACCAGGCCGAGTACATCTGGATCGATGGCACCGAGCCGTCGCCACTGTTGCGGAGCAAGACGCGCATCGTCGCCGACGGGAAGGAGCCCGGTATCTGGGGCTTCGACGGCTCGAGTACGAACCAGGCCACGGGGGACGACTCCGACTGTGTCCTGCAACCGGTGTTCAGCTGCCCGGACCCGTTGCGGGGCCCGGAGGACAAGCTCGTGATGTGCGAGGTCCTGCTGACCGACTTCACGCCCCATCCCACCAACACCCGGGCCGCGCTGGCGGCGGCGGAGAAGAAGTACGCCGACCAGGAGCCCTGGTTCGGTATCGAGCAGGAGTACACGTTCTTGGCGGGCGGGCGTCCGATGGGATGGCCGGCCAAGGGCTTCCCTGCTCCCCAGGGGCCCTATTACTGCGGTGTGGGCGGCGACAAGATGCCCGGCCGCGACATCGTCGAGCGCCACACGGTCGCCTGCATGGAGGCGGGGCTCGGGATCGAAGGCACCAACGCCGAGGTGATGATGGGGCAATGGGAATTCCAGGTCGGAGTCCTGCCGCCGCTGATGTTGGCCGACCAGCTGTGGGTGGCGCGCTGGCTGCTCTTCCGGATCGCCGAGGACTTCAGGGTGTTCGCCACCCTGGAGCCGAAGCCTGTGCTCGGTGACTGGAACGGAGCGGGAGCCCACACCAACTTCTCGACCAAGGCCATGCGCGAAGAAGGCGGGTGGGACGTCATCATCGCCGCCTGCGAAGCGCTCGGGAAGAACGTGGAGGAGCACGTGAAGAACTACGGGGTGGGGATCACCGAACGCCTGACCGGGGCGCATGAGACGGCCCACTGGTCGCAGTTCAGTTACGGGACCTCCGACCGCGGGGCATCGGTCCGGATTCCGTGGGGCACGGCCAAGGACAAGAAGGGCTGGCTCGAGGACCGGCGGCCGAATGCCAACATGGATCCCTACACGGTGTGCCGACTGATGGTGACGACGGTGTGCGGAGACGCCGCCGGCGATCTCGACTAGGAACCGGCGCAGGAGCGGCCCACGCTGTTCGGTTGGACGGGCGTCAACCGCTCGTGACCAACTGATCGCGCCGTAGCACTTCCAGCAACTCCTCGTAGGGGCCGAGCAGGTAGGCCTCGTCGCCTCCTTCGAAACGGGTTCCCCGGCGGGGGGGATGTTCGAGGACGCCCGGGTTACTGGCGCGCCGCAGCGCGATCACCCGGGTGCGGGCTGAGAGATCCTGCATGGCGAGGGCCTGGAGACCACCGCCGGGTGCGATGGTCAGGTGGCCGACGAGAAACGGCTGCTGGTCGACGTAGAAGGTCTCGAGGACATCGAGGCCGAGAGCGGCACCCACGAACCAGGGGGCGGCCAGGGCGGACGTGGACCGCACGTGGAGAAAGCCGAAGTTCCGCTCCATCATGCGGGCCAGGTCGCGGTCGAAGACCCGCAAGACCACGGGAACCTCGTCCCATCGGTCTCCGAGTGACTCCCGGACGGCCAGTCCGGTCTCGATGTTGGTCAGATCGGCACTGGTGAGGATGGCCACAGACGATGCATCGGCCAGGTTGACCGTGGCGTGGGTCTGGCGCTGAGTGGCGTCACCGATGACGACGGGGACGCCGAGGGCGCGTGCCCGGTCCAGATAGCGGTTGTCGTTGTCGCGTTCGACGACGACCACGCGTCGGCCTTCGGCCAGGAGCCCCTCCACCACCCTGATCCCGACCGAACCGAGGCCGACCACCACCACGTGGCCGGTCATCCCCGGGACCCGCCGCCGCCCGAGCGACTGCTCGATGCGGCGACTGACGAGGATGTTGGTGAAGAGGGCGAAACTGGTGGTGACGAGGGTGACGCCCACGACGATCAGCGCGATGGCGAAGACCTGGAGCCAGGGGCTCTGGGCGGCGAACGAGTAGTCGCCGAATCCGACGGTGGCCAGGGTCTCGACCATGAAGTAGGTCGAGGCCAGGAGATCGAGATGTCGGTGGGTGGCGTGGTCGACATAGCCAAGATGGATGACAACGGTCGAGACCACCACCAGGGCCAGCAGGCCGACGAGGGCGAAGGCCAGTCCCTTCGAGTTGCTCTGCATGACGGCCCGCAGTCGCCGGCGCAGGTTGAGGATGAGCGAGACCGACGGGTGCGGCGTCCTGGTGGCGCGGGTGACGTCGACGTCGGAGCGGTCGAACTCTTCCGGAGTCCCGAAGACCGCCACCCGGTCCCCGGCCGCCACCGGGTGGTCCCGGCCCGGGCAGCAGGCCATCTCGCTCCCGTCGGCGGGCATGACGGCGACCGGGGCGAGATTGCCGAAATGGCTCCTGAAGGTCCGGTGGTATCCCTCGTCTTCGCTCACGGTGACCTCGACGACGGCGAAGTGCTGGCCGGCGAGCTCGATGGCGTGGGTGGACTGGCCGAGACAGACCTCCACGAACGAGGGTGCCGCCAGGGCGGCGACATCGAGCACGCTGCCCGGTCCCGTCACCCGTTCGAGGGCCCGGCCCACCGACGGGTTGGCCAGTTGCACCACCAGGCGCACGTCCGGCCGGGCCTCGCGCACGCGCATGGCCGTCTCCAGGGTGGCGAGCTCGTTGGTCTCGGCGCAGACGACGGCCGAGGCACGTTCGAGACCCGCCTCGATGAGCCCGTCTCCTTGATGGGCGCTGCGGTGGACGTGGACGACGCCCCAGCTCTCGACGATCCGGGCCAGTCGGAGATCGGGGTCGTCGTCGACGACCACGACCGACACGCCGCTTCGGTGGAGCTGCTCGACGGTGCGCAGTCCCACGCCTTTGAGCCCGCAGACGATGACGTGCCCGTCGGTCCGCCAGGTGCCGCGTTCGATCACAGGCGACGGCCCGGCGGTGCCACGCTGTACGGCACAGCGCCGGGCACGGCCGATTACCGGTGCTGGCGCCATCCCCGCTCGAAGGGCAGACGCCAGGTGCGCGGGGCGATCAGGTCGTTGATCTGCGATGGGCCCCAGGAGCCGACACGATAGAGATGGACCTCCGGAGGTTCCTCCAGCAACGGGTTCGAGAGCTCCCGGAGCCGCTCGATCCCGTCGGCGTTGGTGAAGAGGGTCTGGTCACCACACATGGCGTCGTGGATCAGCCGTTCGTAGGCCTCGAGGACATCGCCGGCGTGGTCGGTTTCGTGCAGGGCGAATTGCAGGCTCAACTTGTCGAGCTTCATGCCCGGACCGGGTTGCTTGCCGTAGAAGGAGAGCGAGAGCCGCGACGAGTCGGCCAGGTCGAAGGTCAGATGGTCCGGACCCTGGGCCCCGACCCCGGATCCGGGCGGGAACATCGACTTGGGCGGCTCGCGGAAGGCGATGGAGACGATGCGGGCCCCTTCGGCCATCTGCTTGCCGGTGCGGAGGAAGAAGGGGACGCCGGCCCAGCGCCAGTTGTCGATCTCGCAGCGCAGGGCCACGAACGTCTCGGTATCCGAATCGTCGGCCACCCCTTCGCTCCAGCGGTAGCCCTCGTATTGGCCCCGGACGACCCGGGAAGGATCGATCGGGCACATCGAACGGAAGACCTTGTTCTTCTCCTCGTTGATGGCCCGGGGCTCGAGAGCGGTGGGGGGCTCCATAGCCACGAAGGCCAGGATCTGGAAGAGGTGGGTGACCACCATGTCCCGGAACGCCCCGGTCTCCTCGTAGAAAGCGGCGCGGGAGCCGACCGACAAGGTCTCGGGGACGTCGATCTGGATGTGGTCGATGTGCTCGCGGTTCCATATCGGCTCGAAGAGTCCGTTGGCGAACCGGAAGGCCAGGATGTTCTGAGCCGCCTCCTTGCCCAGGAAGTGGTCGATCCGGAAGACCTGCTCGTCGTCGAAGACCTCCTGGACGACGGCGTTGAGGCGCCGGGCCGAAGGGAGATCGGTGCCGAACGGCTTCTCCATGATGATCCGGGCGCGGTCGGTGAGTCCCGCCGCGGCCAGGGTGTGGACCACGGCGTCGGCGGCCTGGGGCGGGATGCTCAGGTAGTGCAGTCGACGAGGCTGGCCGCCTAGCTCGGCCTCGGCGTGCTCCACGGTCTTGGCCAGGCCGGCAGGCCCGGCCGAGCTCGGCACGTAGCTGATGCGGTCGCGGAACCGGTGCCAGTGGTTCTCGGCCACCTCACCGCGGGCGAACTCATCACAGGCCGAGCGGGCCAGGAGCTGGTACTGGTAGTCGTCGAGCTCCTCGAGCGAGGTGGCCACGATCCTGCAGTCCGGGAGCAGCCCGGCCCGCGACAGATGGAAGAGGCCGGGCAGGAGCTTGCGCCGGGCCAGATCGCCGGTGGCCCCGAACAGCACGATCACGTGCGGCGGGACCGGGGGGTGGTCGTGGTGGGCCGGGGAAGGGGCGTGATTGGTGCCGGCCTCGGAGTCGGTCGGCATGCGGGTCTCGAACCGACCGGGGACCTCGTGGGCGACAGTCACGCCGCGGCGCTTCCTCGTGCGGATGTTGCCACTGCCGTTGGTCGGTTCCATGGTCTCCCCGGTTCAGGTCCGCCGATGGGCACGCGGCCCCTCGGCTGTTCCTTGAACCGACCCGTCCCGGGATCTCCCGCCAGTGCAAACGGGGGATCCCGGGATCGCTGGGCCGTACCCAATTCCTCAACGGTTCAAGTTACGGACACTTCGTTTCCACAAGATTGCGGCGGTAAATGCATCGTGTGAACGGGGCCCGAGCTTGAACGAAATAGCTGCGGTCAGGCTGACCTGGGTCTCTCACCGGCGGTGAGCAAGGTCCCGATGGGCACGATTTTACCGGTCCGGAGCCTCGAACCGTGCGGGCCGGAGATCGCCACGAGCGAGGGTAAGAGGCGGACCTCGGAGCCGGTCACCGTCGGGTCCCGGCCGCTCAGGAGGTCAGCGAGGGTCGGACCGGTCGAGATTCCAGTGTCGGCTCACCGAGCTGATCCACCCGCCGGAGTGGTCAGGGACCAGACTGAAACGGCTGATCATGCGTTGTCCGCCTTCATGGTCCCGGTAGAGAAGGTCGACCATCATGGCCCGCGGCTCGGTGATGGCATCGGTGGCGGCGGCGAAGAGCGGATCCTCGTTGTCCCGAAAGGTCCCCTGCCAGAAGCCGAAATCTCCGGCCGGGACATAGAGGTCGCGGGTGAGGCGTCGAAAATCCTCGGGCTGACGATGATCACGAAGGGACTCACCGCTCAGACGCTCGGGGTAGAAGTCCCACCGGTCGAGCACGGCCAGCCCACTCCCGACATTCTTCAGGGCCATGGCGAGATAGATGGCCTCGTCCGTTGCCTCGGCCACCGCCCGACCACCAGGGACGCGCACCCAGTGGTCGTCTTGGAACCCGACCTTCTCCTGCGGGTCCTCGAAGCGGGAGGGGACGAGCACCGGTCGGATGCTGTCGAGCAGGGCCCGCTCGGTGGCCCGAGCGGCGCGGTTGGACGAGCGAACGGCGACAAATGTGGCTGCCGCCAGGACCAGCGTGCCGACCGCGGTCGCCAGGGAGGCGGCGATCCCCCAGTTGTTCTCCACGGTGGCGATTCTATGGATCGTGGTGACCGGTGAGGGGAAGCGGGGGCCGGCGACCGGTCGTGGCGACAACGGAGGTGCTCAGAGCGGTGGGTACACTTCGAGACGGTGGCGATGAACGATGCCGAGTCGACCGGCCGGGGTGTCGACCATCGGGTGGTGGCGCGTCGCGTCCTCATCCGCTACCGGGTGATGGCGTACACGACGGCCGTTCTTCTCATCGTGCTGGTGTTCGTGGGAATCCCGCTCCAGGTCTTCGCCGGGCAGCCTGACGTCGTCAAAGTGGTCGGCACCCTTCATGGGTATCTGTATCTTGTCTATCTCTGGGTCGCACTCGACCTGACGCGCAAGCTTCGTGTCCCGCTCGGCCCGATGCTGCTCGTCCTGCTCGCCGGGACGGTCCCCTTCTGCGCCTTCGTGGCCGAACGGTGGCTGACGAGGCGCTATGAGCGGTCGGCGGGCCCGGCGCCCGACGTCGCCGTCGTCGACCAGACCGGGCGGTGACCGCGCCCACCCGGCGTCTGCCCGTCGATCGCCGCTGGACCAGTCGGCGGGCGCTCCTCTGTCACGCCGTGCTCGTCGTCTGGGTGCCCGGGTGCACGCTGGCCACATGGTGGCAGGTCAATATCGCTCGGTCGGGGGACTCACTGGGTTGGATCTACTCGGTCATGTGGCCCTGCTTCGCCGTCTTCGCCACCGTCTTGTGGTGGAACCTCATCCACGATGATCCCGACACCGTCGGGGCCCGGGGCCTGCGACGACTCCAACAGCAGGCGGAGGCCACGCCGCACGAGGATGAGGCCGCACCTGACGACGCCATCGCCCGGGCCGAGGCGGAGGATGCCGAACTCGCCGACTACAACGCCTATCTGGCCGAGCTCCGGCGCGGGCCTGACTCGAAGACCTGGCGACGCCGTTAACGCCGGCCAGACCACCCTCGTCAAGGCGATCGTCCACGGACGAGGTCAGCCACGGTGAAAGCGGTCAACGTGCTCTGGATGTGATCGTCGAGCGCCCGCCAGAAGTCGTTCACCAGCTCGGCCGCTCGATCGTTCAGCGCCGGGGTCGACGAACGGGGCCGGAGAGGAGCCCCGATATTCGGGAGCGCCGACGAACGTTCGTCGCCGCTTGCTGTGGCGGCGATCACGACGTTGAGGGCGATCCTGCCAGGTGGGCGGCTGAGGCGAAAGCCTCCCTGCCATCCGGGCCGGGACTCAACTATCCCCGCAGCCCTGAGCCTTTGCAGCACGCTGGCCAGCATCTTGGGGCTCATGCCGAAGTGGTCTGCCATCGCTCTGGTGGTCAGGTAATCGCCCTCGTGCACGGAGAGTAGAAGGACCGATTTGAGGGCGTAGTCAGCTCGCTCGGTGACTCGCAGTGGGGCCGCCACCCGACGGTTTGCCACGTCAGGCCCGTCGATCCTGGCAGCGGCGCCTCATCACTGTATACTAGGAGATCTAGTAGTAATAGAGACATACTAGTAGTTCTCCGTCTTCCATTCGATGAAATGCCTGGTGAGAAGCCGTGTCGATCTGAAGGCGCACGCGGGTTGTGGAAAAAGTCCTTGACTATTCCCTGTAATACGATAGAAATAGTCGTTAATAGGAGCAACCACTCGTTGTGGGCAAGCCATGACGGCGGCAGATGTGTCGCCGGACGGCTCTGACAGAAAGGCAAGCGCGTGCGAATCACCCGTAGGCGGAGGCGCGAGGCCCTACTCGCCATATCGACAATGGGGGCAGTCGCGATGGCGCTCGCCTTCGCCGGTCCGGCCGGAGCGACGGTGGTGCCGGCCGCCAACAACATCATCATCGGCTCCGGCGGTAACACGCCGTACGCCGCCGTCAGTGGCATCGCCAGCGTTTTCAACCAGTCCCAGGGCTGCAATATCCTCGTGCCCAAGGGTCAGACCCAGCCGTATGACTTCAGCTGCCCCTCGGGCGGTTCGCTGCCGGCCGGAAACCCGCCGACCGGCTACGGCTTGCCGTCTGTGGGATCCGCCTACTCGGAGAATCCCCTGAACGACGTGGCCGCCATCGAGCCGAGCATCAACTCGAGCGCCGGCATCACCCAGCTCGAGAACCAGGGCTCGCACACGACGAGCACGGCGGCGATGAACTTCGCCTCCTCGGCCAACGCGGCCAAGAGCACCGACGACAGTGGTCTCAACTACGTCGCTTATGCCGCCGGTGCCGTCGACTACGTGGTGTTCACCAAGGTGGGCTCGAAGAAGACGGCCGCCGCTTCGCTCAAGAACGGCCTGACCCAGGCGCAGTTGCAGGGCATCTGGAGCGGGGCCGACAAGTGCTGGGGCGATGTCGGTGTGACGGGCAAGCTGGCCCAGCAGCTGATCGACCCCTACAGTGTCCTCACCTCGTCGGCCATCACGTCGACGTGGGACGCCTACCTGGCTCCCGACAACTCGGAAACCTACGTCGACGCCCAGACGACCTGGCCACCGAGCCCGCTGCCCAAGTGCCTCAACGGCAAGACGGCGACGTACTCGGGCCCGCACTTCACCAACTACGGCACGACGCACACCATTCAACAGAACGAGCTGTCGGCCATCACGGCCAACAGTGACGAGGCCAACGCCATCGACTTCATCTCCTACGGCCGTGACCTTCAGCAGTCCAAGTCAAAGTCGTTCGCCGGCAGCGCCCTGGGGTCGATCACCAGCGGGAGTAGCAAGATCTCTCCCACTGAGACAACCATCCTGAACGGAACCTGGCCCATCGTGCAGTTCCTGTACAACGTGTACTCGGACGGCACCAATGCCAATATCCCAACGGCGACGAACGCCACCCTGAACTTCGCCAGTGAGAACGGGTTCATCTGCAAGCCAAACACCATCGACGGAAAGGCCACCGCAGGCACATCCGACCAGATCGTGGACCCGGTCACCGGCGCCACGTACCGCAGTGAGATCGAATCGGCCATCACGGCCTCTGGCTTCTATCCGCTCGACGGACTAAACGAAAACTTTCCGTTTGCCGAGGAAGGTGCCGCTGTCACCAGCCCGGCGTCGTCGATCTCGAGCTTCACCTCGTCGAACTACTACCAGTACGACACGCTCCCGACCAACGGCAGCCATCAGCCATTGGGCTACTGCCTGGTGACGACGTCTGACGCCAACACCAACCATTGAGTTCGGAACACCGATAGTTACCAAGCACAGCAGCCGAGGACCGCTCCCCTCCTTCGACGAGAGGAGCGGTCCTCGGCAGTTCCGCGGCGGCACCGTCCGTCGGGGGGCAATTGACGACGTCTGAGGGGACGGTTACGTCGTGAGTGTCACGAACGGTTCTGCATCGCAGGTTGTCGGGGTTGTGCCGCTGCCGCGTTCTGTACCCACGCAGATCAGCAGATCTGACCGTGTGTACCGGGGCGGGGCCAAGGCTATCGGCCTGTCCACCTTGCTTGTGCTCGTTCTGATCGGCGTATTCCTGCTGATCAAGGGATATCCGGCTTTGCGGTCCCAGGGCCTCGGCTTCCTGACGAACACGGGGTGGCAGACGCACCCCACAGCGCACGGACCGCCGGTCTTCGGGGTGCGCACCGCGCTCATCGGGACCGTCGTCGTCTCGCTGCTGGCGCTCGTGATCGCTCTGCCCGTTTCGCTCGGCTCGGCCCTCTTCATCAGTGAATACGCTCCGCCGTGGATGAAGAGCCCGGCCACCGCCCTGGTGGACCTCTTGGCCGCCGTGCCGAGCATCATCTACGGGCTGTGGGGCTTCGCCTATCTCTCCGGTCATATGACCGGTCTGGCCCGGTGGTTGTCGGTCCATCTGGCCTTCATCCCGATCTTCCACACCACCACCCCGCTCTACACCTCATCGCAGTTCATCGCCGGCACTGTGGTCGGTCTCATGGTCGTTCCCATCATCACGTCCATCGCCCGCGAGGTGTTCTCACTGGCGCCGTTGGCCGAACGTGAGGCGGCCATGGCCCTGGGCGCCAGCCGGGCCACCGTGATCCGCCGGGTCGTTCTGCCCTTCGGCCGCGGCGGCCTGATCGGGGCCGTCATGCTCGGGCTCGGCCGGGCCATGGGCGAGACCATCGCCGTGGCCATCATTCTCAGCCTGAGCTTTAGCAACCCCGCCCACATCCTGCAGTCCGGCGGTACCACCATCGCCTCCCTCATCGCCATCGAGAACGGCTCGGGCGGCAAAACCCTCGGGTTGGCGGCGCTCATGGCTGCCGGATTGGTCCTCTTCATCTTCACGTTGCTGGTGAACCTGGCCGCCTCCCGGGTCGTGAACCGGTCGCGTAGCGCGGCGGCGGTCGAGCTGTGACCGACACGACCTTGCTGGCGCCGCCCCCCATTCCGGTTCCCGAGCCCGAGGAGCCGGCGGCCCCGCCTGTCCCGAGGCGATCGCGCGATCTGCGGACGGAAGATGTCGGAGTGTTGATCGGCTCGGCTCTGGCCGCGGTGGCGGCTGTGTGGCTGGTCTTCTACCAGCTCACCCTGCTGTCCGGTGCCTTCGGCTTCGTGGTCTGCACCGTGGCCCTGTTCCTCGTCCTGTACTGGTCGGTGAACCTCCAGCTGCACGGTCGGCTCGTGGCCAGCGACCGCCTGTTGTCGGTGGCTGTCGGGTTGGGTGCGATGTCGCTGGCCATTCCGCTGGCCTTCATGATGGGGTTCCTCGTGGTCAAGGGCTGGCACCTGCTCAGTGCCCACCTCTTCGTCGAGGATCTCAAAGGGGTGCCGGTCATCCCCGTTGCGGGGGTCAACAAGACGGGGGGACTGGCCCACGCCATCGTGGGGACCCTCGAGCAGGTGGGCATCGCCGCCCTGTTCGGCGTGCCCGCCGGGGTGATGACGGCGGTATTCCTGCACGAGGTCGGAGGCCGGTTCACGAGGACGGTGCGCACGGTGGTGACGGCCATGAGCGGGCTCCCCTCCATCATGGCCGGACTCTTCATTTACACCATCTGGGTCATCGGGATCAGCCGGCACATCCCCTTCGTCCAGAGCTACTCCGGACTGGCGGGGGCGATGGCCCTGGCCATCCTGCTCGTGCCGTCCATCACCCGTACCACCGAGGAGGTCCTGAAGGTCGTTCCCGGGGGACTGCGCGAGGCGTCGATGGCCCTTGGTGCCCCGCAGTGGCGGACGGTGTGGTCGGTGGTGCTCCCCACGGCACGTACCGGCATTCTGACCGCCGTGGTGCTGGGTATCGCCCGGGCGGTGGGGGAGACAGCGCCTCTGCTGTTCACCATCTTCGGCAACACGGTGATGAACGCCGACCCCCTGCACGGACCCCAGGAGTCCCTGCCTCTGTTCATCTGGTCCAACGTCAAGAGCTCGTACCCGGCTCGGATCAACCTCGCCTATACGGCCGCTTTGGTGCTTGTCATCATCGTCCTCTTTCTGTTCACCTTGGCGCGTGTGCTGGGTGGTACCCGAGGTACCGGACGTGTCCGCTCATCAAAGAAACGGCAGGTGGCGACGTGAGCAATCCAGGGGGCTGGCCGACAGGTGGCACGACCATGGACGGGGCGCCCGTCGTGGCGCCGCCGTCGGTCCATCAGCCCAGCACCATGGTGCCGACCGCACCGGGGCTCCAGTCCGAGCGCGCCGCCCGGTTGGAGGCCCACGGAATCTGTGCCTGGTTCGGGGGTCGCCTCGTGCTCGACCGAGTGTCGTTGTTGATGGAGAGATCGGTCGTCACCGCCCTCATCGGACCGTCTGGATGTGGGAAATCGACGTTCCTGCGCATCCTCAACCGGATGCACGAGGCCGTTCCCGGTGCCCAGTTCGCCGGATCGGTGGAACTCGACGGGGTGGACATCTACAGCCCCGACCAGCGGGCCACGGCCACCAGGTTCCGCATCGGCATGGTCTTCCAGAAACCCAACCCGTTCCCGGCCATGTCGATCTATGACAACGTGCTGTCGGGTCTCCGGTTCTCGAGGATCAAAGTGTCCCACGCCGACGACCTCGTCGAAGAGATGCTCACCAAGGCGAGCCTGTGGAACGAGGTGCGCAATCGCCTGAAGTCGCTAGGTGGTGAGTTGTCCGGAGGCCAGCAGCAGCGGCTGTGCATTGCCCGGGCCCTCGCCGTGCGGCCGTCGGTCCTGCTCATGGACGAGCCCTGCTCCGCGCTCGACCCCACCTCGACCCGCCGGGTCGAGGAGACCATCGTGGATATCGCCCATGACGTCACCGTCGTGATCGTCACGCACAACATGCAGCAGGCCCAGCGCGTCTCGCAGCAGTGCGCTTTCTTCCTGGCGGCCGAGAACGAGCCGGGTCGCATCGTGGAGGCCGGTCCCACCGACGTCATGTTTTCGAACCCCACCGACGCGAGGACGACGGACTATGTCCATGGTCGCTTTGGCTGACGGGTCCCTCTCCGGCTGCCGCCCGTCGCATCGGCGCCCACCGAGGTGGTACCGCCGGGGCGCCGCCGCCCTGTTCGTAGGGGCAGTCGGCGCCGTGGTCCCGTTGGCTTGTGCCGTCGGTCCGGCGGCCGCCGCCGGCCCGACCATCACCGGGTCGGGATCCAGCTACGCGGCGGTGGCGCTCGACCAGTGGGTGGCGCAGGTGGAGGCGGTAAACGGTGACAACATCAACTACCAGACATCGTCGTCGGTCACCGGTCTGAACGAGTTCGCCCAGCAGCAGGTCGATTTTGGCGCCACCGAGATCGGCTACAGCACGAACCAGGCCCAATACACACCGCCCCCCGGCTATGCCTACCAGTATCTGCCGACGGTGGCCGGCGCCACGTGCATGGACTACAACGTCCCCAACCCGATCGGTGGCCAACAGATCACGTCGCTGCAGCTGACCACAGCCCAGATCATGGGAATCTTCACGGGGACGATCACCTCGTGGGGTCAGCTGGCGACCGGTGGTCTCAACGGCGAGCTGGCGGGAGACAACAGCCCCATCGTCACGGTCTTCCGCACGGACGCGTCGGGCGAGAACTACATCCTTTCCGACTACCTGAACACCATCGACCCCTCCGACTGGGCCAAGTACACGTCCACACTCAACTTCCCCGGCGGAGCCCAGGCCATCTGGCCGTTCCCCCAGGGAAGCGGCAACCACACCGGGTATGACTTCTCCAATTGGAACGGGGAGAGTGGATCGGACGTGGCCGCCGACTACGTGTACTCGAACCCGGGGAGCATCACTTACGTCGAGACGGCGTACGCCCAGCTGCACCACGACCCCTGCGCCGCCGTACAGAACCTGCCCGGTGACGCCTTCGTCCAGCCATCGGCCCTCCATGATGCGGAAGCTCTGTTGAAGGCGACTTTGGAGCCCGACCTGGAGCAGCTCCTCAGTGGCGTCTACACCGACACGGACCCCAACGCATATCCGATCTCTGCCTACAGCTATCTCGTCACCCCCGAAGGGCAGATGAACCCGAGCAAGGGCGCCGTCCTCGGCCGGTTCATCGAGTTCATCGCCTGCCAGGGACAGCAGTCCGCCCAACAGCTGGGGTACTCGCCTCTCCCGCCCAACCTGGTCGAGGACGACTTCCAGGCCATATCCCGGATCAACGGCGCCGCCGCGCCGCCGGCCACGGTCAACTCGAACACATGCAACGACCCTTACGTCGCTCTCTTCGATGGAACCGTCCCGTCGGGATCGTCGCCGGGCGGCAACGGCGGCTCGGCGCCGGGCGGCAACGGCGGCTCGTCGCCGGGTACGGCCAAAGGCTCCGGACCCGGAGGGCCGTCGTCCTCCTCGTCAGGCTCGCCCGGGACAGCGGGCACGACGGGGAGCTCAAGTGCGACGGGGACGACGACGGCGGGGACGACGACGGCGGGGACGACGAAAGGCACCAAGGACTTGTCGCCGGGCGAGACCCTCTCCAACGGTCAGGTTGTTGGATTCGCCCTGAACGGAACGGTCGACGGCCTGTTGCGGCGGCCGATCTCGACAACGGCCATGGTGGAATGGTCGCTCGGGTTCGCGGCGGCAGTTGTGCTTCCACCCGTGGTGGCGTTGGTCATACGCCGGCGCCGCCGACAAGGTCCACTTCGAGGAGCATCATGACCCGGCCTCAACATGCAGTGTCGCACCATCACCGGCCCCTGAGGGTGGCGGTGTCCATCGTGTGGCTGCTGGGTGCCGCCCTGGTGGCGGTGACGTTGACGCCGTCGGTGCCGGCGTCGGCGGCGACGGCGCACGACACGTCGGCACCGCCGTGCCAGAACGGATACACGTGTGTGACGATTCCGTGCGCCACCAGTCCGTGCCCCACCGTAGAGGCCGGCCCCACGTCGAACCTGGCGGCGACGGGGAGCGCCCAATACGTCTTCGTGGACCTCTACGATTTCCCCGCCGCCGATACTCCCGTGGTGTGGTATTGCGCCGACACGACGCCTCTGGCCAACGCACCGCCGAGATGCGCCGTGTCGCCCGCACCCCAGCAGCTTCCTGTGTTCTCCGATGGCACGGCCCTCGTCAGCTATCAGATCCAGGAGGTCGAGAACGACGGCGGCAACGCCGCTCTCTCCGGTGAGGTTCCCGGCGATCCCACCTCGACCGGGTCGTTCTTCTGTGACAGTTCCGACCCCTGCTCCCTGGACGTGTTCGACGACGCCCTCGACGGCGCTCTCACGCCCGATACCGCCAACACCGCCGTTATCCCCATCAGCTTCGTCCCGTCCAACAATGGGTGTCCCAAGGGCAGTGTGGTCAACTCCGAGAGTGACTTCGGCATAGAAGGGCTTCTCACCCAGACGGCCCCGGCCAGCTGCGTGGGCAGTGATCCGGCCATCCCCGTCAACACCGCCGAGGACTCGGTGGCCGCCGTGCAGGCCCTCGCCTCGGGATCGGTGCAGATCGCCTTCACCGACGACCCCCAGGCCGCCGACGAGCAGACGGCGCTGACCGGGTCCGGTACCACCTACGCCTACATCCCCGTCGCCGCCTCCGCCGACGTGGTCGGTTTCAGTGCCAACCAATCGGAGACGACCAATCCCTTCGTGCTGTACCCCGACGCCACCTTCGCCCTCACTCCGGACATGGTGGCCGGCCTCATCTCCTTGCAGGACAGCTCTCCCGGTTCCGCCGATCCACTGGCGGGCCAGAGCTGCGCCAATCCATCGCCGGGCAAGCCGACCGAACTCAAGCCCTGTCCGGCGCTGGAAGCGCTGAACGCCGTCACCGGTTTCCTTCCCCAGACGTCGTACTGGGCCAACGTCCGTTCCGACAACGCCGGGGTGACCGACGAATTCTTCAGCTGGTTGTGCGCCACACCGGACGAGGGTGTGACCATCGCCGGTCAGGCCGACACGGAAGGCAAAGCCGCCGCTCAGGTGCTCGAGGCGGCTTCGTGGTCGAACAAGGCGCAGAAGCTCACGTGTCCCACCGGTGACCAGTTTCCCGGGCTCTCGATCACGGGTGACTGGGTGGGGGCGAGCACTCCCGCCGCCCAGGCCCGGGACGTCCAGAACGAGCTGGCCAGTGTCGTGCCGGCGCGGACGGCGGCGTTCGCCACCATGAACTGGTACGAGGCCCTCTACTACGGGCTCGACGTGGCCAGCCTCGAGAACGCGGCGGGGGACTTCGTTGCTCCCACCGAGCAGTCCGTCGACGCCGCCCTGGCCGATGCCACGGTGAACCCCACAGACGGTGTTCTCACGTACAACTACGCTGACACCGACGCGGCGGCCTACCCGACCCCAACGGTCGTGTACGCGGTGGTGCCGACCAATTTGCCGTCGAGCACGGCCTTTGCCGTCAGCACCGAGTTGCGCAGCGTGCTGGCAGTGACAACGTCGGCGGACGGGTCCGGCGTTCCCACCGGCCTCCTCCCCCTGCCGAAGAACCTGGCCATGCAGGCCATGACCACCTTGAACGCCGACTTCCCGGCCGCGCCACCGCTCTCGACATCTTCCGGCTCGACGTCCACCCCGGGTGCCGCCGGTGGGCAGTCGAAACTGCCGTCGGCGGGATCAGGCTCGACGGGATCGGGTGACTCGAACGTGTTCAGGACGTCCGGTCAGGGAACGCGCAGCCTCGGCACCGGCGTCCTGGACCGTGGCGTGATGGCGTCGTCGGGCACGGTTCAGGCTTCGCCCAAGACTCCGGTCAGCGCCACGCCGCCGAAGGCCAAGACACAGATCGCCGACTTTTTGGGTCTGGATGCGCCCGGTGGCCGCTTGCTGCTTGTCGTGCTCCTGGGCCTCGGCGCCGGCGCCATCATCATCGGTCCGACGCTCCTGGGCCTGCTCCGGAAGCGGCGACGGCCGACGGCGGACACGCCGACGTGACCGGACCGCACCTAGTGGACGCACCGCCGCCCATCCCGCCCCAGCCCCCGATCCCGCCGACGGCGGCGGGCGTGCCCCGGCCTGTCGTCGAATTACTCCCACCCGGCGTCAACCACCTCGAAACCGCGCCCGTGGTGCCGTCGGCGACAAGCGAAGGAGAACCAAGAGAACGCCACCGCAGCTCCGCCCGGGGATCGGTCGTGCGTCGCATCTTCATGGGGGCGGCCGGCGTCCTTACGGCCTTCGGCGTCGTCGTCGCCCTCCTCGTCGGCTACCTCTTCGGGTTCACCGCCTTGCAACACGCGCAGGCCCAGCACCGGCTGTTGTCGGGGCTCTCGGGCAAGGCGGGTCTGACGGCATTGTCGGGAAAGATCCCGCCTGAAGGCCATCCAGTGGCGATCCTGCAGATTCCTGCGCTCCATCTACAGCAAGTGGTGGTAGCGGGTACGAGCGCGCCGGACCTGGCGCTCGGCCCCGGTCTCATGCCCGGTTCGGCCCCCCCGGGCGTCCTCGGCAACACGGTCATCGCCGGCCGGCGCCTTCTGTACGGGCAGCCGTTCGCCGGGATCGGTGGCCTGCACCGGGGCGACATGGTCAGGATCGTCGGCGGACTCGGTGTCTTCACATACCGAGTTATCTCCACGCGGGTGGTTCGTCCCGGCCAGGCCGACCCGGTGGTGCCCACGGCCGACGCCCGCCTTACCCTGGTGACGTCCGACGAGTCGTTGACCCCCACCGACCGGGTCGTGGCCGTCGCCGCCATGGTGAGCAAGCCGGCCGATATCAAGGTGGTGGCCATCGGTATCCCGCCGGCATCTCAGCGGGCGCTGTCCGGGGATCATCGGGCTCTGATTCCCATGATCCTCTGGGGTATCGTGCTGGTGGCCGGGGTGATCTTCACCATCGTGCTCTACCAGCGGTGGCGCAGGCCGTGGCCCATCTACCTCATGACCACCCCTGTTCTGCTCGCCGTGGCCGTGCTGTGTTTCGGATCCCTAGCCCAACTCCTACCGGCGACCATGTGACATTCTCCACCCCGGGATTCCGATGACATCGATGTTCACGCACCGACCGGGTCGCTGGCGGCGGCGAAGTCCCGCTCAGCTAGGAGCCGTGGGAGCTTTCGTGCTGAGCGTAGCGTTGAGTGCCGGCTGTGACTCGTCATCGCACGCCGGCGTGCCGAGATCGCACCAGAGCTCGACGACCACGGCCCTCGGTCGGCGACCAACCGGTCCCAGTGCGGCTCAGATCGCCCGATCCTCCCACGTCGATGTGGGAGGAAAGGTCGTGGCGGTGCCGACCGAGATCGGGACCACGCCCATCGCGCCGAACATCGACGACGGCCAGCAGATCATCATCTCCGCTGGTGGTCTCCTGCCGGCCCGGTTGTTCTCGGACCCGAAGATCCCTGTGACATGGACGAACCTCACCGACCAGACCGAGCAGGTGATCTTCGAGTACCTCCCGGTGACATCACCACCGATCCCCCCGGGGGGTTCCTTCTCGTGGACGTCGCCGTCGTCGCAGTCGATCGCCTACCGCACGGCGTCGGGGTTGCACGGGGTGGACACCGTCAATCCACCCTTCGGCTGAGCGGCGGCAACCGTCCATTGCGTCAGGCTCACGGCCCCATAGGATGTGTCTGTCACGAGCTGACCTGAGGGGAAGGGTCGGCTGATCCCGGCTCGCGGCGAAAGGACCTGACCTTTCGACGTGCCCAGGAGAGAACCCATGACAACGACCACGCCCCGCCCCCTCGTCGAGCTACCGAAGGCCCACCTCCATGTCCATCTGGAGGGAGCCATGCGTCCGAGCACCCTGTACGAGTTGTGCGAATCGCAGGGCACTCCCGTTCCCACCATCGCTGCCCGCTACACCTCGTTCGCCGATTTCCAGAAGCTCTACATCACGGCCCGGGCCGCCATCCGTAGCGTCGACGATCTTGTCCGCCTCGTCACCGAGGTGGTGGAGGATGCGGCCGCCGACGGCGCCGTTTGGATCGAGCCCGCCATCCACCTGCGCGGGCACGCCACTCTCGGCCCCGACGAGTTCGTCCTCGACACGCTCATCGAAGCCGGACGCCGGGCCTCCGCCGTCACCGGCGTCGGGGTGGGCTGGCTCATTTCCACCGATCGCACCCTGCCCCCCGAGCGGGCGATCGAGCAGGCCACGGTGGCCGCCCGCTACGCCGGGAAGGGCGTGGTGTCCATGGGCTTGGCCAACGACGAGGCCGCCGGGGCGCCGGAACCCTTCGGCGCCGCCTTCGACATCGCCCGGGCGGCCGGCATCATCAGTGCCCCCCACGCCGGCGAGCACGGTGGTCCCGATTCTGTCCGGGGCGCACTCGACGCTCTCGGGGCCGATCGCGTCCAGCACGGAGTCCGGGCCGCCGAAGACGCCGCTCTGCTCGATCGGTTGGCCGACGACCAGGTCTGCCTCGACGTCTGCCCGACGTCCAATGTCTCCCTGGCCGTCGTGGATGGCTTCCATGCCCATCCCCTCCCGTACCTCCTCGACGCCGGCGTGCCCTGCAGCATCAACGCCGACGACCCGCTTCTCTTCGGCGTCGGTCTGCTCGACGAGTACGTGCTGTGTCGGGAACGTCTCGGTCTCGACGACACCGCGCTGGCGTCGTGCGCACGCGCCTCCATCGACCACAGCGGCGCGCCCGACGACGTGAAGATCAGTGCCCGTCGGGCCATCAACGACTGGCTACAGCCTTAAGTCGGGGCCCACGGATCGGTCCCGATCGGCCGAATCGCACCGGGAATGGAACGAGTGTCACGCACCGTGGTCGTTCGTCGACGAACGCACGAGCACGGTGGGTGCCGTTGCTTCAGGCTTATGCCGGACCGGTCCGTACCTCTGTTCATGCCTCACGAACGTCGCCCTGCCGGACCGAGAACCTGAAAGGATAGGGCGCGATGAGCGACTCTCTCTCCCGACAGGTCGCCGAAGCCTTTGCCACCGTCTCTGAGCACGACATCAACGAACTGCGCGCTCTCGACGACTTCGAGGTGAGCAGGATCGAAGCCCGTCGACGCTACGAGGAGATCGTGGATCTTCCGACGGCACCGGGTTCTCTGCCCGCCGCCTGACGTCACCCACAGGCGAACGCGCGTGATCGGCTGAGTCCCCCACGCATCAAAGATCGGGCGGCGTCGTCGCCACGCTGTCACCGGCCCGGTGCTCCACTTCCTGCCATAGCCGGATACCAATGGGGTGCTCGACCTCTTCCGCCAGATGGGCGACCAGTCCGGCCGTGCGGGCGATGAGGACGAATCCCCGCACACTGGTCGGCGGTATGGCCATATCGGCCAGTGCCGCCCCGGCCGCCCCGGCCCCATTGATGGGCAGACGTTTGCCGCTCGACTCCGTCTGCACGTCGCGCACTACTTCGAGCAGGCGCATGTGGGAGCCGAGCGAACCTTCTTCGTTCGCCAGTTCGTACAGGCGCACTGTGCGCGGATCCTCGCGGCGGTGCACCGGGTGTCCGAGACCGGGAACCCGTCTGCCGGCCTCCAGACATCCCTGCACGGCTTCGACCGCCATGCGCCGCAGGGCTCCGTTCTCGATGTCATCGCTTCGGTCGTCGGTGCCGTCACCGTCGCCATCACCGACGCCGGCGGACTGGGCGCCAGCCCTCAGCGCGTCGGACAGGAATTGAGCGGTGTCGCCCGCCGGTCCGAGAAAGACGCTGCCGGCACCGAGCAGTCCGGCGGCCACGGCGCCCTGCACCGCTTCGGGGGCGCCCGTGAAGGTCAGTCGCGCCGCCAGCGCGCTCGGCGTCAGGCCGTGATCGGCCAGGGAAACGAGAACGGCGTCGAGCAACCGTCGTTGGCCGGCCGTCGGCTCGCGGTGGGTGATCAGGAGGTAGGCGAGCTCCGTGAGGGTGAGCCGTCCCATGATGTCGGCGGCCAGATCGCGCCCGCCCACTGTGATCCGGTCCGGAGTCGACGATCCGATCCATGTGGACAGCCACGCGTCGTCGTTCGCCGTCATCGCTGTTCTCCCGTCGTGCTGCTCGACCCCGCCCGTCCGGGTGTGGCGCTCCCAGTGTTCTCCATGTCGAGGTTCTCCATGTCGAGCTCCCCGGCGGTCCGTTCCTGGGGAAGCTGGTGGGTGGCCAGCCGACCGGTCGGGGTGTGGGGAAGCTCGTCGACCACCTCCAGGTAGCGGGGCACCTTGAAGCGGGCCAGCCGGGAGAGAGCGAAGCCGTGCAGATCGGCCGGCGCGATGGTCCGGCCCGGCGCCGCCACCACGAAAGCCTTGATGTCTTCTTCCGACAGCTCCGACGGCACCCCGATGACGGCCGCCTCGGCCACGTCGTCGTGGGACTGGAGGACCTCCTCGACCTCGAGCGGGGACAGGTTCTCGCCCCGGCGTCTGATGACCTGCTTTCGCCGCCCGACGAAGGTGTAGGTGTCGTCGTCGTTGACGCACACCAGGTCCCCGGTCCGCATCCAGCCGTCGACGAGCACCGCTGCGGTCTCGTCGGGCATCTCGTAGTAGCCCTTCATGACCGCCGGATTGCGCAGCTCGAGCTCGCCCACCTCGCCGGGGCCCACCTCTCGGCCCTCGTCCATGACCCGGGCGTCGTTCACATGACCGAGCTCCGGATGCTGGCGGACCGAACCGAGGGTGCCGAAGGGGCGGCTGCCCCGGCGCCAGATGAGTCCGTAGGGGGTCTCCGACAGTCCGTAACCGCAGACGAGCTCCAGTGCGAACCGCTCCTCGATCTCCATATGGCGTCGCCGGGCCGGTGACGGTCCCGTGTAACAGATCCGCAACGGATTGTCGGCGTCGTCCGGGCTCTGCGGTTGGCGCATGAGCATCTCCAGCATGGCCCCGATGGCGTTGAACTCGGTGGCATCGAAGCGCCGGGCCGCCTCGATGAACCCGCTGGCCGAGAAGCTCTCGAGCAGGACCAGGCTGGCGCCCGTGGCCATCGATCCGAGGACCGAGTACACCGGGGCATTGATGTGGAAGAGCGGCAACGACGTCATGAGCCGGTCGTCGGGGGTGAGCCCCATCCACGAGGGGAACCCCTCCCCGGCCATGACGTAAGCCCGATGTGTCTGCATGACCAGCTTGGACCGGCCTGTGGTCCCCGATGTCGGGATCATCACGGCCACGTCGTCGGGATCGCTGGCCGCCGGCCCCCGGCCGTCGGCGGCCGTCTCGAAGAGCCCGCTCACCTCCACCCGGGCGACTCCGTCCCCGCCGACACCGCCGACGGCCATCAGCTCGGCGTCGGAGACGATCAGGCGCGGTGTCACCTGGCCGACGAGCCCGGCCAGCTCGTCGTCGGTTCCCGCCGGATTGACTGCCACCCAGATGGCGCCCACTTCCATCAGGGCCAGCCATGTCCACAGGTAGTCGGGGGTGTTGCGGGCGGTCACGAGAACCCGGTCCCCCGGTCCGACCCCCGCCGCCCGGAACCAGCTGGCGGCCCTCTCCACCCGTTCGAGGGCCTGTGCATAGGTGAAGCGGCCGCCGTCGGAGGCGAGCAGCCACGTCTTGTCCGGGACCTGCTCCACCGTCCGCCGCAGGAACTCCGGGATGGTTCTCTTCACCGTCTACTCCTCGGGGTGTACTCCTCGGGCATTCCCCGGGGGCGCCAGGTCAGCCGTGCTGGGGCTGACGTTACCGGTGGGTGGGGATCTCTTCGTGCGCCTCACCACCACCGTTCGGCCGGTCCCCGTGGCGCCGGCCGGGAACTATCGTGGTGGGGGCATTCCAGGCCCACCCGGGGTCGGAGAGGAGGGGTCCATGAGCGATCCCCAGGACGCCCACGACACCCAAGAGGGTCCCCGCTGGAGGGGCATCAACCACCTGGCGCTGATCACGGCCGACATGGACGCCACCGTGCGCTTCTATCACGGCGTGCTCGGTGCCCGGCTCGTGGCCACCATCGGGACCCCGCAGTTCCGCCACTACTTCTTCGAGTTCGGGCCCGAGAACACGGTCGCCTTCTTCGAGTACTCGGGCATCGCCCTCGACAGTTTCGCCAAGCCGGCCGGAGTCCCCGATCCCCGGGCCGTCCAGTTCGACCACCTGTCGTTCAACCTGCCCGACGAGAACGCCCTCATGGCCCTGCGCGACCGTCTCAAGTCGGCCGGGTGCGAGATCACCGACGTGGTCGACCACGGCTTCATCCGGTCGGTCTATTTCACCGACCCGAACGGCATCGCCCTCGAGGCCTCGTGCTGGACACTCGACGCCACCGGTCGTCCCGCCGACTACGGCGACGAGCGTCTGTTCGCCGATCCCGATCCCGTTCCCGCCGTCCGCGAGTTACGTGACACCGGGACGGTCGCATCGACCCCGCACACCCGTCTCGTCTGACCAACGGGTCCGTCGACGGGCGTCAGCGGCGGAAGAGAAGAGTCAGGTTCCTGACCGAACGCAGCCCGTCGGAGTACTCGGGGACGAAGTCGGCCGGCAGGTCGTAGTGGGGGATGCGGCGGTGCCATTCGCGTAGTGCCACCCGCAGCTCCTGGCGGGCCAGATGGGATCCGAGACAGCGGTGGATGCCTCCACCGAAGGCGATGTGGCGGTTCGGGTTGCGCGTGAACTCGACCTCGCCGGCGTTCTCGAACTCCTGTTCATCGGTATTGGCCGACCCCAGACAAGCGAGGACGAAATCACCCTTGCTCACGGGGCAGCCCTCGATCTCGGCATCGGCCTGGGCCACCCGGATGATCGACATCACCGGCGTCTCCCACCGCAACAGCTCTTCCACGGCCGACGGGATGACCGACGGGTCGTCGATGATCTGCTGGCGGTGGGCGGGATGCTCCGCCAGGAACTTGAAGCTGCAGGTCAGTGTGTCGGTGATGGTGTCGAGACCGGCCAGGATCATGAGGAAGCTGATGTCGACCACGTCTTCGTCGCTCAGGCGCTCACCCTCGACCTCGGTGGTGAGCAATTTGGACAGAAGGTCGTCGCGCGGGGGAACTGTCCGGCGCTCGGCGATGACGGCTTCGAAGTAGCGGTAGACGTCGCCGGCGTTGGCGGCCCGGTAGGCCAGGTGCTCCTCGCTGGTGGTGCCCTCGGGCCGCTGGGTGCGCTCGTTGAACTCGAGCAGCTGGGGGAGCTCCGACAGCGGGAGCCCGAAGAGGTTCAGAAAGATGGTGGAGGGCAGGGGTATGGCGAACTCGTTGGTGAAGTCGCAGTGGCCCTTGCTCTCGAATCCGTCGATGAACTTGTTCACCTGAGCGCTGATCTGCGGCTCGAGGACGGCCATCTGCTTGGGGGCGAAGAGGGGATCGAGGAGCTTGCGGTACTTGCGGTGGTCGGGGGGATCGATCTGCAGGGGGATGAGGGGACGCTCGTTACCGAGAGGGGCTCCCTCGATGCCCGAGGAGTAGACCTGGGCGTTGCGCAACGCTGTGTCGAGAGCGGCCCGGGTCGTCGTCTGCACCGCCCCTTCGACGCACAGCACCGGTCGGTGGGCCCGCATCTTGGCGTAGTGGGGCTGGGGGTACTCGAGGAATCCCTGATCGTTCCCGCCGAAGATCATGAAATCGGCGTCGCCCCGCTCACTGTCGTTCGGCTCGGTGTCGCTCGGGGGCGTTCCTATGTCCGGTGCAGTGGTCATCGTCCGACCACTTTACGACGTATCGCGCTCCAGGCGTTGCAGGTGCTGGAGCTCGACCATGAGAGGAAGGAGGAAGCCGATGTAGGCACTGGTGAGGACGTAGTCATGCGTCGGTCCGTGGGTGACCCGTGTCGAGGGGTCGATGATCCTGACCCGGTCGTCGCGTTCCTGGTAGGCGCGGGCCAGCTCCACCAATTGCTCGAGCTCGGCCGTCGACGCCAGCTCCAGTCCGAAGTGGTCGAGCGCCGGCGCCACCAGGAAGGGGTCGGCCGGCAGCAGGTAGACGAACTGCGCCGGCGCACCGGTGTAGAGGATCAGGGGGTTCCCCGACTCACCGGTGTTGTCACCTTCTGTCCACCCGAAGACGTCGCCGTAGAAGTCGAGCACCGTGGCCCGGCCCTTGTCGTCGAGCACGGCCGGGTCGACACTGATGGCCACGTGGTTGAGTCGGGGGCGAAAGGCCCGTTCGGTCATGACGACACCTCCGGTCGCACGAGGACTTTGCCGGCGATCTCACCCTGGGCCAGACGCTGCATGGCGTGACCGACGCCACCGAGGAGCACGTCCTCGGCCTCGATGAGGAGGTCGGTGGGAAGGGCTCCGCTGGCCAGCAGCTCGAGGGCGGGACGAAAGCCTTCGTCGTCGTAGTTGTAGGCCCCGATGATGCTGAGCTCGAGCACGATCATGCGGTTGTGGTTGACCCGGGGGAGGTCGCGTCCGGTGCCGACGAAGACGAGGGTGCCGGCGAAGTCGAGCTGATCGAGAGCGGCCTCCGCCGCGCTGGCGTGGCCCGAGCACTCGAAGGCCACGGCGAAGGGCTCGTCGACCGGTCGGCCGAGAGCCGGGGTCGCCAAGGCGTCGGGGGCGATGACGGCGGTCGCACCGACGGCGGCGGCCCGGGCCCGACGGGTGGCCGACGGCTCCGACACCGTGATGTCGGTCACGCCCCGCGCCAGCAGCACGGCCACGGTCAGCAGGCCCACCGGTCCGGCTCCGGTGACGAGGACACGGTCGCCCGGTGCCACCCGGGACAGGTTCACGGTGTGCACGGCGATGGCCGTGGGCTCGGTCAGGGCCGCCGCCCGGGTGGAGAGAGTGTCGGGGAGCCGCAGCAGCCGTTCGGCCCGCACCACCAGGTAGCGGCAGAACGCTCCCCCGAACGACAGGAAGTCGGGAGCCTCCCGGGCCAGGCAGACCGACGGCCGGCCCGCTCGACAGGGCCGGCAGGTCCTGCATCCGGGAGTGGGGTTCGACACCACCCGGGCCCCGGGCTCCCAGTCCGACACGGCGGCGCCGCTGGTGGCGACTGTGCCCGCCCACTCATGGCCGAGGACCGTGCCCGGACGGGCGTAGCCCTCGAGCACGAGATGCATGTCGCTGCCACAGATCCCGCACTGGGCCACCTCGACCAGAACCTCGTCGGGGCCGGGAACGGGAACGGGGAGCTCCTGGACATCGATGCGGCCGTCACCGACATAGACGGCGGCCGGCATCAGGTCAGGGAGCACCCGGTGATCGTAGAGCGCCGGTCAGGCCGGGGTCTCGGTGAGCTCGGCGATGCGGTCGAGGGTCTTGGCCATGTTGGCCTCTGTCTTCTTGGGCAGGCTGCCGAGCTTGAGCATGCGTCGCTGGTGGTCCTTCGAGACGTCCCAGCTCTCGCGCACCCGGGTGCCGCCGTCGACCGGCTCGAGCTCGTAGCGCCAGATGCGGCCGGCGGAGATCTTGCCGAGGAAGCCCGGCGGACGCGCCTGCCAGGCGATCCGGCGGTTGTCCTCGAACTCGATCACGGTGTTCACCATCGAATATCCGATGCCCATCTTCATGGACATGCCGAAGGTCGATCCGAGCGACAGGCGGGCCGGAGCGTCGGTCTTGGCCTGCTTCACCGTGCCCGAGCCGTCGATGTCGGGATGGCGTGACGCATCGGCCAGGAGGGCGAAGATGGCATCGGGAGCAGCGTGGATGACCTTCTCGGTGGTGACGACGTCTCCGTCCATGGCGCTCTCCTCGGTCGTGGGGGACACAGTCCGGTCGAGTCGACAGTCTGGCCGAGTGGGTTGTCGGGTGCTCGTCGGACCGCTGTCCTCGCCACCCTCCCTCGGATAGCAGCCGCCGGGACCCAGGTCGAACAGAACCTGGTCGAGTGGGTCCGCCGGTCCTCAGTGCTCGGGCGACCTGGGCGCGCGTGGGAGAGGCACTGGGCATGTCCCGTCAATCGGCATGGGAGCGATTCTCCGGCGAAGAATGAGCCATGAGCTCCGCCCGTCGGACCCGGCGCCCGGATTCGGGAAGCCGTGGGCACCCGACTACCATCGGTGGTGCGACGATGGAGACCGACCACCAGATCGACCGGGGCCAGGTCGCCGACCGCCGTCGCTGGCTGGCTCTCGTCGTGTTGTGCGTCGGTCAGCTCATGATCGTCCTCGACGCCACCGTCGTGAACGTGGCCCTGCCCACCATCCAGCGGGACCTGCATTTCTCACAGTCCTCGCTGGCCTGGGTCATCAACGCCTACCTCATCACCTTCGGGGGGCTGCTCCTGCTGGCCGGGCGCCTCGGCGACCTGATCGGGCCCAAGAGGATCTTCATCACGGGACTGGCCGTCTTCACCACGGCCTCGGCCCTCTGCGGGTTCTCCGAGAGCCAGGCCGAGCTGATCGTGGCCCGTTTCGTCCAGGGTGCAGGCGCCGCCATCGTGGCCGCCACCATTCTCGGCATTCTGGTGACCCTCTTCCCCGAACCGCGGGAGAAGGCCAAGGCCATGGGGGTCTACGCCTTCGTGGCCTCGGCCGGCGGATCGATCGGCCTTCTGGCCGGCGGCGTGTTGACCCAGGTCCTCAGCTGGCACTGGATCTTCTTCATCAACCTGCCCATCGGCCTGGCCGCCCTCGTCTTCGGCCTCGCCCTCATCCCGTCGCACGAGGGGACGGGCACGCACGACGGCGTCGACGTCCTCGGTGCTGTGATGGTGACCACGGCTGTGATGCTGCTCGTCTACGCCATCGTGAAGGCCAGCGACTACGGATGGGAGTCGTGGCGCACCATCGTGGTGGGACTGGCGGCCCTGGCCCTACTCGGGGCCTTTGTCCGCCTCGAAGCGCGGCTACCGCATCCGCTCGTGCCGCTGCGGATGTTCCGGTCGCGCAACCTCACCGGTGCCACCCTCGTGCGGGTCCTGTTCCCCATCGGCATGTTCGGACAGTTCTTCCTGGGGGCGCTCTACCTGCAGCACGTGCTCGGCTACAGCGCCATCGCCACCGGCCTCGCCTTCATGCCCATGAACCTGGCCGTCGGTGTCTTCTCGCTCACCATCGCCGCCAGGATCATGACCCGCGTGGGCGCCAGGGCGACGTTGCTCCCGGGCCTCGCCTTCATCGCCGGCGGCCTGGCGCTGTTCTCCCGGGTGCCGGTGCACGGGCACTACCTGGTCGACGTGCTCCCGGGCATGGCCCTCTTCGGCATCGGGGCCGGGCTGGCCTTCACGCCGTCGATCGCCCTGGCCATGGCCGACGCCGCCCCGGCCGACACGGGGTTGGCCTCGGGACTGGCCAACGTGTCGATGCAGATGGGGGCGGCCATCGGCATCGCCGTGCTGGCCAGCATCTCGACGTCGCGCACGAGCACCCTGTCGGCCGCCGGAGTGAGCCACGACGCCGCTCTGGCCGGCGGCTACCACCTCGGCTATCTCATCGCCACCGGGTGCATCGTGGCCGCCTTCGTGCTGGCCGCCGTGGTGCTGAAGGACAGCAACATCGGCAAGGCGCAGACGGCCGAACAGCGCATGACGCTGCACATGGGCGAGGGCGAAACGGGCCTGTAGTGCCTCTCGTCATCTTCGACAACGACGGCGTGGTCGTCGACAGCGAGCTACTGGCCAACCGTGTCCTGTCCGATCTCCTGACCCAACATGGACACCCGACGACCGTCGAAGAGAGCATGCGCGACTACATGGGTGGAACACTCTCGGGTGTCCGGTCCGTGATCAGGCAGCGGTCGGGTCGAGACCTGCCGGCCGATTTCGACGAGTCCTATCATCAGCGCCTGTTCGAGGCCTTCGCCACCGATCTCAGCCCGGTGCCGGGAATCCAGTCGGTCCTCGATGCCCTCGAGGTTCCTTTCTGCCTGGCGTCGTCGGGCACCCACGATCGCATCGTCCGGTCCCTGACCGTCACGGGATTGCTTCACTACTTCGGCGACCGGATCTTCAGTGCTGAGGACGTCGACCACGGCAAGCCCGCTCCCGACCTGTTTCTGCACACCGCCTCGGCCATGGCCGTGGCGCCCTTCGAGTGCGTCGTGGTCGAAGACAGTGCCAACGGCGTCGCCGCCGGTCGATCCGCAGGAATGACCGTCCTCGGCTACGTGGCGCGCACCCCGGCCGAGAGTTTGGGCGCCGCCGACGCCACCTTCGCCACCATGGACGAGCTTCTCCCCCTGCTCGACCGGGTCCTGCGATGAGCAGGATTCAACGATGGGACGTACGCCCCGGGATCAGCTGACCCGTTTGATCCCCGGTAGCCGGCACAGATGCGGTGGCTGGGGACGCCCGAAAAGGTAACCCTGGGAGTAGTCGCAGCCGACGCGGGACAGAAAGGCGAACTGCTCCTCGGTCTCGACCCCTTCGGCCACCACCCGCAGGCCGAGGGTCCGGGCCAGCTGGGTCACGGCGTCGACGATGGCTTCGTCGTGGTCGGACTGGCCCAGGCCCGAGACGAAGGAGCGGTCGATCTTGATAGTGCTGATGGGGAGGTCCCGGACATAACGCAGCGAGGAGTAACCGGTCCCGAAGTCGTCGATGGCCAACTGGATCCCGAGCTCGTGCAGCTCGATCAGCCGGTGCCGGGCCTCGTCCTCGTCCGCCGGGAGCAGGGTCTCGGTGACCTCGAGGACGAGTCGGAGCGCGTGGGGATCGATGTTCGCCTGGTGCAGCGAGGCGGCGATCTTGTCGGCCAGGTCGGGCTCTGTCAGTTGACGCCCCGAGAGGTTCACGCTGACGGCCAGGTGCTCGTCGGGGGGAAGGCTGCGATTCCACTCTTGGACCTGCGAGCAGGCCTCGGACAGCACCCACTCTCCAATGGGGACGATCAGGCCGGTCTGTTCGGCGGCGTCGAGGAAGGCGGCCGGGGCCAGCAGGCCCCGGGTCGGATGCTGCCACCGCAGCAGGGCCTCCACGCCCACCCACCGGCGAGTCGCCGTCTCCACGATGGGCTGGTAGAAGACGACGAGCTCGTCGCGCTCGAGGGCCCGGGCCAGAGACGTCTCGGTGTGCACACGCTGACGGGCCACGGCCCTGGTGGCCTGGTCGAAGAGCTGGACCCGGCCCTGTCCACTGCGGGCCTTGGCCAGGTACATGGCGTAGTCGGCGTCACCGAGCAGTTCTTCGGGACTGGGGCCGTCGTCGTCGACGAAGGCGACACCGATGCTCACACCGATGTGGAATTGCTCGCCGTTGATCACGAAGGGCTCGTCGATGGCCGTCATGGCCCGCTCGGCCAGGGCCATGACGGCGTCCTGGCTCGACATGCCCTCACACAGGATCACGAACTCGTCGCCGCCGAAGCGCGACAAGGTGTCGGTGGTACGTACGACACTTCGGAGCCGGTCGGCCACCGACACCAGGAGCTCGTCGCCCGCCCCGTGGCCCAGGCTGTCGTTCACGAGCTTGAAGCGGTCGAGGTCGAGGAACATCACCACCGGCGGCGGTCCGTCGTGGCGCAGGCCCCGGGCGATGGCGTTGCGCAGGCGGTCGACGAGCAGCAGGCGGTTGGGCAGGTTGGTGAGCGGGTCGTGCAGCGCCTGGTGGGCCAGCTTCTCCTCCGCCTCCTTGCGCTCGGTGATGTCGCGGACGTTGATGACGTATCCGCCCACCGAGGAGCGGCTGCGCATGTCGGTGACCACCGCCTCGGCGTGGCGCCAGGTCCCGTCGCGGTGTCCGATGCGGAACTGCGTCGGCTCGATGATGGCCGCCGTGCGCAGGAGCTCGCCCAGCTCCGGTTCGACACGGATCCGGTCGTCGGGGTGGACGAGCTCGGAGGCCCGCAGACCGATGAGCTCTTCCGGCGGGCGACCGAGAAGCGACCGGGTGGCGGGGCTGGCGTAGAGGATCACCCCGGCGGGGCCGAGGACGAGGGTGGTGTCCGAGGAGTTCTGGACGAGGGACCGGAAACGCTCCTCGCTCGTGCGCAGCGAGGTCTCGGCCTCCTCTTTCTGGGAGCTGGTGGCCCCGGCCATGCGGATGACGAAGACGAGGACGAACGCCCCCATCAGTCCGAGGGTCTCGGCCTTGGCCAGATCGAGGAACGACGGTACCCAGCCCTGCCAGATGCCGAGCTGGCCGACGGAGATGCCGACGAGGCTCCAGAACGTGGCCATCCGCCACGTGCGCGATCCACTGTGGGCGATGTTCTCGAGGGCGACGAAGGCGTAGGCGCTGATGACGACCGGTCCCCATCCGGTCAGGTAGATGACGGTGGTGACCGAGCCCGTGTGGAAGGCCACGCGCAGATGCAGTCGCAACTTGGTCGGGTGCCGGCGGTAGAACGACTCGATGAACGTGCTCACGATGGGCATGCCGGCGAAGATGGCGATGTAGGTGGCCACGGGAAGGTGCGCCACCAGACCGAGGTGGCGCAGGACGAGAAGGACCACGAAGGCGGCTGGTCCCATCGTGTAGCTCAAGATGCGTGGCGCCAACCCGTGGGTCTTGGCCGGCGTCGGTGCCGGGGTGGCCGTGGCGGCGCCCTCCGCCGGCATGGCGGCGACCGGCCCCGTGCTGTCGGACAACCCGGTGGTGTCGGACGGGCCGGTGGTGTCGGACAACCCGGTGGTGTCGGAGAGCCCGACGGTGTTCAGCTCGACCGCCCTGTCCGACGTCGCGGGCGGTTCCGAGGGGACATCTCTGTTCGAGTCTCGACGTCGGGCCGTGAGCATCCGCGAGTCCCCCTCGACTCCGTACCTCCGCATGTGTTTCCCCACTCATCGACGAAAATTTCGGGGGCCTTGAGCGACCACCGCCCATGGCTCGCCGCCGGGCCACGCCCGCCGTCCCCTGGGGGCCCGGAGGGGCTGTGAGCTGGGACTTCTCTCAGGCGGGGCCGAGCGCCTGCGCCCGTTCGGCCAGGGCCGGATCGCGCAGGTTCCGGCAGATGTCGGCGAAGGCGGGGGAGGGGCCCCGCCAGGCCAGCTCGTCCACGGCCCCGAGGAGGTCCCGGTCCACCCGCAGGGTGGCCAGGTCCCGGAAGAGCATGGCGGTGGGGCGCTCGTCGGCCAGACGGGCGGCCAGGGTGGCCGCCCCGCGCACGGAACGGACCACGAGGGGCTCCCAGTCGGCCGCCCGGTCGGGGATATCGGGGATGTGCCGGTAGTGGGCGAGGACGGCGGCGGCCGTCTTCTTGCCCCAGCCGGCCAGGCCCGGGAACCCGTCGGCGCTGTCGCCCACCAGGGCCAGCCAGTCAGGGATCGACTCCGGGTCGACCCCGTACTTGGCCCGCACCCCGTCCTCGTCGGTGATCGTGCCGGCCCGCCGGTCGAGCTGCACCACCCGGCGGCCGATCACGCACTGGGCCAGGTCCTTGTCCGGGGTGCAGATGACGACCTGGCCCACGGCGCCGTCGTCGCCGGCCACGGCGGCGGCCGACGCCAGGGCATCGTCGGCCTCGAGGTCGACCATGGGCCAGACCCGGACCCCGAGCGCGTCGAGGGCCTGCTCCAGGGGGAGGAACTGGGACCGCAGCAGCGGGTCGATGCCGCTCCCGGTCTTGTAGCCGGGCCACATGCCGTTGCGGAAGGACTCGATCACGTGATCGGTGGCCACGCCCAAGTGGGTGGCCCCGTCGCCGAGCATGGCCAGTACCGAGGAGACGACGCCGCGCACGGCCCCCACTTCGGTACCGTCGGCCCCGGTGCGCGGGGGCGCACCGAAGAAGTGCCGGAAGAGCTCGTAAGTGCCGTCGACGAGGTGGACGCGGACGGCGTTTGCGCCCGTGACCTGTGCTTTGTCGCGGCCGCTGCCCACGGTCTGACACTGCCACAGCTAAGGCTTCGCCGTCCCCCCGCCGCTCCCGGCGGCATGGAGACCGTGCCGGGGTCTCCACCCGGCGGCCAGGGCGGCCTGCCCGCGGTGCGGAAGCGACCTTCGGCGTTCGCGCACCAACTCCCACGGCTCTGACGTCGACGGCGCCGTCTACATGGCGAGGATGTGCCGCGGTGAGGCGACGTGGTTCGGGCGGGCGGTGGACGGGTCGTGGTCCGTTCCCGTCACTCCGATGAGCGTCACCTGACCTGCCGACCCCGGACCGCAGCGGTGGTGGCGGCCCATTCCCGACCCTGGTGACCGGGGATACGTTTCCAGGGTGCTCGCAGCGACCTTTCCGCTGTCTTCGCTGTCGAACCGCTCCCTCTGGGTCAGCCCTTCGTGGGGATCGCCGTGTGCCTGTCTCGTGCCCGGTTCTTCAGAGCGAAGACCGGTCGGGACCCCTGGGGGATGCCTCTATGGGGGTGGGTCCTGGTCGGGCTCTTCCTCGGCCTGATCGGCGCCGTCCTTGGCTTCATGGCCACCCGCAAAGCGGCGATCACCGCGGCGCCGAACAAGCAGAACACGGCAACCCGGTCCGAGAGCGTCCCCGCCATGGTCTTTACCAATGCGGGCGTCGGATCGGCCGGAGCGACGCCGGCGGGGTGGCATCGCCTGCCTCGAGCAGATGTACTGGGACGGAACGACGTGGACGGGCCGCCACGCGATGGGACGGGGACACATGGCTCGGGGTCGACCTGACGCCGCCGCTGTCCGCCCTCCTCAGCGCCAGGAGCCCCCGCAGTCGTCTTCGGCGTTCGTGCGTTTCTTCATGAAATGACCTCGCCCTACCGGCGCCCGGTGGGGGGCACGGAGGTGTCGACGTCGAAGTGGTCGGTGTAGAAGCGGAAACTGTCATGGACGGCACCGGCGGTGATGCCGAAGTCCTCCACGGCGTACTCGTGCACGCCGCGCGATCCCTGGGCGTGTTCGGCTGACCAGTCGCCCATGCGCTGTGACGCCTCGGGTGACAGCTCGAGGCCGAGGCGCCTGAAGGCGCTACCGACAGTGGCCGCCGGGTCGGCGTTGAGAGGAGCGAAGGCGATGTCGGCGAAGCGGTCCTCGCCCACCTTCTGCCGGAAGGCCATGGCCCGTCGCAGGGCCTCGCTCCAGAGGGCGGCCTGCTGGGTGCCGAGCTCGGCCGAGTCGTCGCGGTCGCTCACCCAGCTCCTGACGTAGGCCACCAGGCTGCACACCGACCCGAGCACCAGGGCCGGATCGCGATGAGTCCACAGGAAGCGGGCGTTCGGATAGGCGGTGTCGAGGGCGTCGAGGCAGAGCATGTGGACCGGAGTCTTCAGGTGCCACAGGCGCGGCGGGCAGTGCCACTGCAGGAGCCTCAGCACCCGGCGGTGGTAACGGTAGGCGGGGACCATGTCGCAGCCGAGAGCCCAGTCGGTGTAGCTCGGGACGTGGGCCATGCCGTCGAAGTGGGCGGTGCGGAACTCCATGCCCAGCAGGTCCTGGCACTCGGTGGGGCCGGTGGCTGACTGGTAATGGAGCGAGGCCATGCGGGGAAAGGTCTCGTACATGGCCTCGAGGCCGCGCGCCGCCTCGGCGATGCGGGGGTCGCTGTCCTGGGTGGCCGCCTCCGGCGGCGGTACCGGGTCGGTCGATTCCCACAGCCGCAGTGACCGGATCTGCGGGTCGAGCGACACCAGCTGGCTCAGCGCCGTCGTCCCCGTACGGGGGAGGCCGATGATGAACAGAGGACCGTCCACGCTCTCGTCGTCGATGGCCGGGTGTTGACGGTAGGTGTCCTCGATGCGGAGCCGGTTGACCAGAAGCATGCGCAGGCGCATGCCCAGGATCTCCTGGCCGAGGTCCGTCAGGTCCGCCTGGCCCTGCAGGGCGTCGACCAACCGGTCGAGGCCCTGGCGGTAGCTGTGGCCGCCGAAGTCGGACAGGCCCGTCTCGGTGACCGCCGTATCGACGAGTTGCTCGGCGTCGAACATCAGACGAAGTCCGATCCGCCGTCGACGTTGATGTTGGCGCCGGTCACGTAGCCGTTTCGACGCGAGGCCAGGAAAGCGACGACGGTGGCGATCTCCTCGGGCAGCCCGGCCCGGCCGAGGTCGGCCGGCTGGTGGAAGTTCTCGTCGATCCAGCGCATGACGTCGTGGGGGTCGGACGGGTCGAGGCCGGCCTGGGCGAAGATGTCGCGGAGATTCTCGGTGAAGCTGGCCGTGACGATCGTCCCCGGGCTCACCGTGTTCACCAGGATCCCTTCGGGCGCCAACGACTTGGACAGGTTCTTGGACACGCTGGCGATGGCCGCCTTGGATGCGGTGTAGGCGGGGAGGATCGGGCTCTGACGCTGGATCGAGTGGGCCGAGAAGTTGACGATGCGGGCCCACTCGGCCCGGCGCAACAACGGAAGGGCCGACCGCACACAGCGCACCGCCGCCATGCAGCCGAGCTCGAAGGCACTCGTCCAGTCGGCGTCGGTCAGGTGCTCGAAGCGGCCGGCGGCCGGGCCCACGGTGTTCACGAGGACGTTGAGGCTCCCCCAGCGGCCGTCGACCATGGCGAAGGCGCGCTCGACGTCGTCGGCGTCGACCACGTCGACGGCCAGGCCCAGCGCGTCGGGACTGCCGAGGCGCTCGAGGGCGGCCACGGTGTCGTCGAGGGCCTCGCGGCCACGGGCCAGCACGGCCACCCGGGCCCCTTCGGTGGCCAGGCACTCGGCGATGGCGCGGCCCATGCCCTTGGTGCCGCCGGTGACGACGGCGGTGGCATCGGCGTAGCCCAGATCCATGTGGACGCTCCTTTATCAGCGGCCGGGTGTGTCAGCGGCCGGGTGTGTCAGTGGCCGGGTGTGTCAGCGGCCGGGTGTGTCAGTGGCCGGGTGTGTCAGCGGGGGAAGCGGCGGCGGACGGCCGACCGGCGTCGGGCCAGGGTGGCGGCCCGGGCGGCGGGGTCGACCGTGGCCGTGCCCGGGGGCAGTGCGGCGGGGATGTCGGCCCATTTGATGACGGCGGTGGACGGCACCGGGGCGTCGGCGGCGCGCAGCCAGCGGAAGATCATGGCCCCTTGTTGGTTCCCGGCCGTGTCGAGCCAGTTGGCCACGCCGGGATCACAGGCCGCGGCCACGGCCCGGAAGACACCGTCGTCGTCGACGACGGCCTGGTGTCCATTCAGGCTCGACTGGTGGTTGGCGTAGTCCACGGTCTCCCACCAGTAGTTGCCGAGCGAAACGCTCCAGTAGCGGGCCTCGGGCGGCGTGACCTCGATGAGGAGGGCCTCGTCGTTGTCGAGGGTCCACGAGCCCCAGACGCTGACGTTCTCGGCCGCCGCCCCCATCGCGGTGAGGGCGGCGGGCTGGCGGAAGACGTTCACCCCTTGGGAACGTCCCCCTTCCTCCACGTCGAGCCAGAAGGCGATGCTGGCTTCCACGAATTCGCCCAGCGCCCGTAGTTGACGGGCCACGCCGGCGGCGGAGAGGGCGGCGGTCGGGCCGCCGGGCGGTCGGGTACCGGCGTCGACGCACTCGATGGCGAGCTCGGCCGGCTCCTCGGTGTCCCAGTCGTAGAAGAACTGGCGGACGACGACCGAGGACGTACCGTCGGGCAGAACCATCCAGTTCCCTGGTTGGGGCTCGGCACTGAGGACGATCTCGAAGGTTCCGTCGGGGCCGATCTCGAGGTCGTCGGCCACGATGTTGCCGGAGTTGGCGATGCCCGACATGATCTGGAAGCCGAGATAGCGGACGGTCGACCGTCGCCCGCGGATGCGGTAGGTGGCGTCGGGGCGGATGGCGGCGCCGGTGTAGGCGGCGTCGGGGCAGTCCATGCCCCACTTGAGGACGTTGTCGACGTTGGCCGGAGCGAAGTAGGGGTCGTAGGGATCCGAGGGGCGCAGGGCCTCGTCGATGGCCAGGGCCAACAGGACCAGGAGATGGCGGTAGCCCGAGGCCCGGTCCACCGGTGTGGCGGGCGAGCGGTCGGACGAGAGGACGGATCCGGCCCGGGCCAGGGCGTCGAGAAGATCGGTCCAGGCCTGTCCGGAGAGAAGGTCGTCGTCGGTGCCGCGGCCGTGGCGGTAGGCGGAGCCGACGGCGGCGGGCATCCAACTCGGCGGACCGGAGGCCGCTGGCTCGTTCATGGCGCGGGAGCGTAGTCCCCGAGTCCCGGAGGCCGCCGGGGCCCGTCGTGCGGATGCCGTGTCGGGTGGATGCGGTGCGGGTGGGTGCGGCGTCGGTTGTGATAATCAGAGCCGATGGCCCATCCCCGACGTTTCCGCTTCGCCGCCCAGTTGTCCAAGGCCCCCGACACCGCCGGACGGTCCTGGGCCGAACAGGCCCGGAAGGTCGAGGACCTCGGGTTCTCGACGCTGCTCATGCCCGACCACTTCGGGGACCAGTTGGCCCCGCTCCCGGCCCTGATGGCGGCCGCCGATGCCACGACCACGCTCAAGGTGGGAGCCCTCGTCTTCGACAACGACTACCGGCATCCGCTCATCCTGGCCAAGGAGGCGGCCACCTTGGACCGCCTGTCGGACGGGCGCCTCGAGCTCGGCCTCGGGGCGGGATGGATGCGCAGCGACTACGACGAGTCGGGCATCGCCTACGACGCTCCGTCCGTGCGGGTCGACCGCTTCGAAGAGGGTGTGGCCATCATCACGGGGCTGCTCGAGTCCGACGGCCCCTTCTCCTTCTCGGGGAAGCACTACACCGTCACCGAACACACGGGCACACCGACACCGGCCCAGCAGCCCCGTCCTCCGATCATCATCGGCGGCGGCGGCCGCCGGGTGCTCGGGATCGCCGCCCGGCTGGCCGAGATCGTGAGCATCAACGTCAACCTGCGATCGGGGACGGCCGGGCCCGAGGCGGCGGCCAATGCCACCCCCGATGCCACCCGGGAGAAGATCGGCTGGGTCAAGGAAGCAGCCGGGGCCCGGTTCGACGACATCGAGCTCAACTGCCTGATCGGCTTCGTGATGGTCACCGACGACCGGCAGTCGGTGATCGACGCCATGGCCCCGGCCCTCGGTATCGACCCGACCGATGCGCTGCACATCCCGCTGGCCCTCATCGGTACGCTCGACGAGATGGCCGAGGAGCTCGAGTGGCGCCGCCAGGAGTACGGGATCACCTACTTCTCGGTGGAGAGCGACGCCTGGGAAGCGCTCGCCCCGGTGGTGACCCGACTGGCGGGGACTTGACGTACGTGGCCGCCGATGCCGCCGTCGTGGTGGAGAAGCTGAGCAAGCACTACCGCGGGCCCCCGCCGGTCGACGCCGTCAAGAGCATCGATCTCGAGGTGGCCCGGGGCGAGATCTTCGGACTCCTCGGTCCGAACGGGGCGGGGAAGACGACGACGGTCGGGATGTGCACGACCAGGGTGGTGCCGACGGCCGGTCGGGTCACCGTCGACGGCGTCGACGTCCGGGCCGATCCCCCCGGGGCCCGGGGCCGGATCGGGGTGGTGACCCAGTTCAACACCCTCGACCGCAGCTGCACCGTCTTCGAGAACCTGAAGTACCACTGCCGCTACTTCGGTATGAACCACCGCGACGCCAAGGCCCGGGCCGCCGAGCTGCTCGACACCTTCCGGTTGGCCGACCGGGCCGATGCCAACGTGATGGCCCTCTCGGGCGGGATGGCCCAGCGGCTGCAGGTGGCGCGCTCGATCGCCCACCGACCGGTGGTGCTGTTCTTGGACGAGCCCACCTCGGGCCTCGACCCCCAGAGCCGGATCGCCCTGTGGGAGGTGCTCGGCGCCCTGCACGACGAAGGCACGACCGTCATCCTCACCACCCACTACATGGAAGAGGCCGATCGCCTCTGCGACCGGCTGGCCATCATCGACTACGGCGAGATCCTGGTGATGGGGACCCCGGATCAGTTGAAGCGTCAGGTGGGGGTGGAGACCGTCGTCACCCTCACCCTCGACGGCGATCGAGAGGGCGCCGTGAAGGCCCTGTCGGTGGTGGCCGGCGTGGACCGCACTGAGATCGTCGAAGGAGAAGTTCTCGTCTACCTAGCCGAACGAGAGGGGCCCCTTCCCGCCGTAGTCCAGGCGGCCCTGGCCTTCGGACTGGTGGACCTGGCCCTGACCGAGCCGACGCTCGAGACCGTGTTCATCCAGCTGACCGGGAGGGCGCTGCGTGACTGAGATTCTGCGTGACTGAGATTCAGTGTGACTGATACCGCCTCCGCTACGGCGGGGATCCGGGTGACCACGTCGCCACGGGTCAGCTACCGAGCCGCCTTTTGGGGTCTGATGGTCCGCGACACCAAGGTTCTCAGCCGGAGCCTCACGCAGTTTCTCCTGCGGACCGTGATACAGCCCTTCCTTTTCGTTTTCGTCTTCCTCTACGTCTTTCCGAACATCGGCGCCGGGATCCACGGACCCGGTGTGGCCAGCTTCGGGACGGTGCTGCTCCCGGGACTGGTGGCGGTGGCCATCATGTTCCAGGGCATCCAGGCCGTGGGGCTGCCGCTCGTGAACGAGTTCGCCCAGACCCGGGAGATCGAGGACCGGGTGATGGCGCCGCTGCCCACCAACATGGTGGCCTTCGAGAAGATCCTCTTCGGTGCCATGCAGAGCGCGCTGGCGGCCGTTCTCGTCTTCCCCATGGTGTTGTTCTTCCCCAACAGCAACGTGCATCCCCACGTGAACCCCGTGCTCCTGGTGGCCGAGATCATCGTGGCCTGTCTGTCGGCCGGCGCCCTCGGGCTGGCCATCGGGACGGGCTGGAACCCACGTCAGGTGCCGCTCATCTTTTCCCTGATTGTCATCCCGATCACGTTCCTCGGATGCATTTATTACCCGTGGGCGTCACTGCACACGATCAGGTGGCTGCAGATCGTGATACTCGTGAACCCTCTCGTCTACGTGAGCGAAGGCTTGCGGGGGGCGATCACACCCAACCTCCAGCACATGCCGTGGCCGGTCAGCCTGGGTGTACTCATCCTCATCGGCGCCGGACTGGCCTGGCTGGGGATGCGGGGGTTCCGCAAGCGCGTGCTGGGCTGACTCAGAACTTCCGGCTGACTCAGAACTTTCGGCTGACTCAGAACCGTGGGGCTGTTTAGCCCGACCAGCCGTTCTGCGACGACACCGGGTCGTGGCCCAGAGGCGGGGGGACCCAGGGGTCGGTGGTGGAGGGCGGGGGCAGTACTTCGACTTCCGAGGGCGGGACAGGTTGGCCGTTGGTGATGGGTTGGCCGTTGACGCTCTCGGTGCGGGGGGGCACCCAGGAGGCACCGGGGAAGGCCGAGGCCGTGGCCGCGGCGGTGGCGGCCATGGAAGCGGCGCCCGGCATGTGGTCGTGGGTCGGAGTGATGTCGACCGTCTCGATGAGTCCGCAGTCGAGAAGCTCGCAGACGAGCCGCAGGGCCACGACGTACTCCGATCCCATGGCGTCGAGGACGTCGCGGACACGGGATCCCGTGGTGGAGATGGTGGTGAGCAGGTGCCACTGGTCGGCGCGGATCTGGACCTCGGGCCCCGGAGCATCGGGGGAGAGGTGGACGAGTCCGTCGAGAGAGACCCGGCGGATGAGTTCGTGCCATTCGGCCACCTGTGGTTCGACTTCGGCCAGGACATCGGCCACGGCGCGCCGTGCGGTGGGGGCCGGAGCCTCGGCCCCGGGGAAGAAGGAGAACCAACCGTCGGTGACGAGGGCCAGATCGAAGACGGCCTCGGTCAGGGTGGCGGCGGCCCCGGCCAGGAAGCCGGTGAGGTCGCCGTCCTCCATCCAGAGGTGCCCGTCGACTCCGGCGGCGGTGACGGCCAGGCGACCGAGGGCGCCGGAAGAGGCGGCCAGGGTGAGGACATCGGGCAGGGCGAAGGAAGCCAGTGAACCGACGAGGACTGCCTCGGATTCCTGGCCCGAGGTCGATGTCTGCGTCGTCATGGACTCTCCCCGCCCGGATCGTGCCCGCGTCCGAGGTGCGGGTCTGTCTCAACGATAGACGCAGATAGTGGCTTAAACCACACTACTAGTGAAATTTGGTTGGCCAACTTTTGGGAGGAGCGGGCGAGGCCGTTCAGGGCCGTCGGACCCGGCCCCGCAAGGCCAGCAGGGCCAGCGAGATCGAGACAAGTCCGAAGGCACCCACGGCCAGGACGGCGTCGCCCACTGACGTAGCGGTCGAGACGCTCCAGGGTTGCGAGACCAGGGCCCTGAGCCCGGCCAGGATGTAGGTCATCGGGTTGTAGGTGGCCACGGTCCGGAGCCAACCCTCGAGGGCGGCCTTGGGGACGAAGGTGGTGCTCAGGAACGTGATGGGGAAAAAGAGCACGAAGCTGGCGTTCACGGCGCCGGGATTCCCGGTCTTCAGGGCGATGGCGTAGGGGAGCCCCGTGAAGACGAGTCCCCAGATCCCCGAGAGCACGACGAACAGCGCCATGCCCGGCACCCCGGTCCGGAAGTGCACACCGAGGCCGAGACCGACGAGCAGCACCGGAACGGCAAGGGCCATCACGAGGGCGAGGTCGGCCATCATCAGGCCGAGCAGCAGCGGCAGGCGCCGCACCGGGGTGATGGTCAACCGGTCGAAGTAGCCGTTCTGGATGTCGGTGACGAGAGACGAGGCGCGCGACACGCCGGTGACGGCGAAGACGACGGCCACCGGAAGCTCGAAGGACTTGAAGTCGATGTGAGCGGCCGCTCCCGTGACCTTCGACAGCGCACCGATGTTCAGGACGTAGAAGAAGATGGGAACGATCAACGCCGGTATGACCGAGGACGGCTCCCGGGGGATCTGCCGCACGGCCCGCTGGGCCACCGAGAGCAGGTCGACGAGGAAACCGGCCGGCCGGGCCTGGACTCGTAGTGTCGGTGGGGCGGTGGCGAGGTCGGTCACGGTTGGCCTCCCGGTGATGGCGTGCCGGCCCCGGCCGCTGCCGGCTCGTGGGACGTGGCGTCCGCGTTATCGGCTCCGTCGGTGTTGGCCCCGTCGGTGTTGGCTTCGTCGGCTTGCAGGTGGGACCCCGTGAGTTGGAGAAAGACGTCGTCGAGGGTGGGGGTGCGCAACGTCAGGCTTTTCACCGTCGCCCCCGATCCGTGCAGCGCCAGTGCCACCGGGCTCATGGCGGCGGCGCCGTCGCCGGCGTGGACCATCAGCTCGTCGCCCCGGCACACCACCTCTTCCACTCCGGCCACCGCCCGGACGGCGTCGAGGGCCGACGACGGCAACTCTGCGACCTTGGCCACGATGACGTCGGTGCCCACCGTCCGCTTGAGGGCGTCGGGAGTGCCTTCGGCCACCAGGCGCCCGCGCGAGATGATGCCCACCCTGTCGGCCAGCTCGTCGGCCTCTTCGAGGTACTGGGTGGTGAGGAAGATCGTGGTTCCCCGTTGGTGCTGCAGGGAGCGGACCTCTGTCCACACCGCAGCGCGGCTCTCGGGGTCGAGACCGGTGGTGGGCTCGTCGAGGAAGAGGATCTGGGGGTCGTGGATGAGGGCGGCGGCCAGATCGAGCCGGCGCTTCATGCCGCCGGAGTAGGTATTGATCTGGCGGTCGATGGCAGTGCCGATGTCGACCAGGGTGAGGACCTGGGCCACCCGGGCCAGACGCACGTCGCGGCGTAGCCCGTACAGCCGGGCCTGGAGATCGAGGAGCTCCCGGCCGGTTTGCCGGTCGTCGAGGGCGGCGTCTTGCAGAGCCACACCGATCTGCAGCCTGACCAGCTCCGGTTGGCGGGCCACGTCGTGCCCGGCCACGAACCCGCGACCCCGGCTCGGTCGCAGCAGGGTGCAGAGCATGCGGACGAGCGTGGACTTCCCGGCCCCGTTCGGGCCCAGGAACCCGTAGATCTCGCCCGAGGCGATGCTGAGATCGACGCCGTCGACGGCCCAGTAGTCGCCGAACTGGCGCGCGATGTCCTCGGTGACGATGGCCAGGCTGTCCACGGGCGCTGACGTTAGTGGTCGGTGCCGACCGCTCCCGACGAACCGGCGGCCCCGGTCAGCGGCGCCGGCCGACGACCGCCAGGTGAGCCTCGACCGCGCACTCTCCGATGGTGATCTCGTCGGCGACGCAGCCGAGGCAGTCGTGGAACTCGTCGGCGGAGATGAATTCCTCGACCAGCCCATCGCGCGCCGCCAGGAACCGGTCGACCAGAAGCGTCCGGTTCAGGTCGCCTGGCTGGGATGACCGGTAGGCGGCCTGGGGCAGAACGAGCACGGCCAGCACGTCGAATCCGGACCGATCGAGTCGGGCGGGCACGTCCGCGCCACACGGCATGCCGGACGAGGAGGAGCGCTGGACTCGGCGCTTCGGCCCCCGACCAGGTCCTCATCGAAGAGCCCGTCACCGAGCGCCTACCTGGCCGTGGACCGCATCGTAGGGTGTGGCGATGCCGGTTCGGGACTACGGGGAGTTCGAGCACCTCTCCTTCGATCGCCGGTCGAACGGCGTCGTCCTCGTCACCTTGGACCGACCCGACGTCCTCAACGCGGCCAACGTCCGGATGCACCACGAGATGGGAGAAGTCTGGGCCGTCGTCGACGCCGATCCCGATGCACGGGTGGCCGTGGTGACCGGCGCCGGCCGCGCGTTCAGCGCCGGCGGCGATCTCGAGATGATCGAGGAGATGCTCACCGACTACGACGCCCTGCTGGCCCAGTGGCACGACGCCCGGGCCGTCGTCGAGAAGATGCTCGACGCCGAGAAGCCGATCGTCTCGGCCATCAACGGCGTGGCCGTCGGCGCCGGACTGGCCGTGGCCCTCCTGGCCGATGTCAGCATCATGGGACGCACTGCCCGCCTGTCCGACGGCCACGCCCGTCTGGGAGTGGCCGCCGGTGACCATGCGGCCTTGCTCTGGCCCTTGCTGTGCGGGATGGCCAAGGCCAAGTACTACCTCCTGACGGCCGACTTCGTCGACGGTCCCGAAGCCGAGCGCATCGGTCTCGTGACCCGCTGTGTCCCCGACGACGAGGTGCTGTCCGAAGCGCTGGCCATCGCCGGCCGACTGGCCGCCGGTTCCGCCCCCGCCGTGCAGTGGACGAAGCGGGTCATGAACCAGTGGCTGCGACAGGCCCTGCCCGTCTTCGGGGAGTCTGTCGCCCTCGAGATGCTCGGCTTCCTCGGTCCCGACGCCCGGGAAGGTCTGGCCGCCGTGCGCCAGCGCCGTGATCCGCTCTTCCCCTCGGCGCCGCCACCAATGTCCTGATGCTCTTCGCCTCGGCTTTCGTGACCATCCTGGTGGTGATGGACCCGGTGGGCAACGTCCCCGTGTTCCTGTCGCTCACCCGTGACCAGAAAGCGGCCCAGCAACACCGGGCCGCCCTCCAGGCCACTGTCGTGGCCGCCTCGGTCGTCTACAGCTTCGCCCTCTTCGGCCAGGAGGTGCTCCATCTCCTCGGGATCTCGGTGGCCGCTCTCGAGGTGGCCGGCGGTCTCATCCTTATCGCCGCCGCCCTCGAGCTCCTGCATCCGCCGCCCACGGGTCAGGGGCGGGCCCAGGGACAAGCCAACGTCGCCTTCGTCCCCCTCGGCACTCCGCTGCTGGCCGGTCCCGGCGCCATCGCCGCCACCATGGTGTACGTGCGCCGGGCCCACGGGATCGGAGAGGTCTTCACCGTTCTCGGCGCATTGGCCGCCGTCCTCGTCATCCTCTACCTGGTGCTGCGCTTCTCGGGCGTGCTCAGCCGCCTGCTGCATGACAACGGCATCGAGCTCGTCTCACGGATCGTCGGCCTTCTTCTCGCCGCCATCGCAGTCCAGCTGATCGCCACCGGGGCACAGTTCTGGGCCGTCCACGGAGTCTGATCCCCGTTCCGGCGGCCAACCGACGGCTCACGCGATAGTGACGAGCGTGCCGATCGGGGTGTAGGGGAAGACGACCTCGGCGTGGGCCGGCGGCAACTCGACGCACCCGAGGCTCTGCGGATTCCCGTAGGAGGAGCGGTTGAAGCCGTGGAGGGCGTCGCCCCCGTGGAAGTAGCTCACCCAGGGAACCCCGGGGTCGTCATAGTGACTGCCGTCAGGGTTGGTGCCGGACATCGTGGTCGAGGTGTACCGGGCGTAGACGGGCCACGTTCCCTCTTCGGTCGGCGCCGCCTCGATGCCGGTGTTGGCCAACGTGCTGTAGGCGATGGTGCCGTCACGCCAGACGTCGGCGTGTTCGGGAATCGACGTCGAAACGTCCACGAAGTCGTAGTGCCCGTAGCTGTCGGTCTGATTGCCGGCGGCGGCCAGGAGCAGAGCGTCCCAGACCTTCGGTCCGGCGATCCCGTCGGTGGGGAGTCCGTGCTGGCTCTCGAAGGTCATGATGGCGCCCTGCGTCACGACGTTGCTCTGGCCCGGCGACCACAGCGCCATGAACGATCCCGGCAATGTGCTCCACCGCCACGAGAACGTCCCCAGCTGGGCCACGGCCAACTCGTTCGGCGGCACCGGGGCGGGGTCGGCCGGTGTGAAGGAGACCGGGAGGAAACCGAGCTGGGCCAAGAGCTGCTGCATCCGCAACGTCGACACCGGCGACGTCGTGAACGTCTCGTGCAGGGACTGGTCGAGGCGCTGGCCGAGCGACCCCTCGATGCCCGACGATCCGCCGGGGACCGTGACCGTCTCGGTCGTGCCCGGGAGAAGGGTGGCCGTCGCCTCGAACGCCAGGGTGTCCGGTGCACTGTGCACCCATGTACCGGGCACGGCCGGCGTGATCGTGGGCAGGGGACTGTCGTCAGCCAGTTGGGTCGTGAAGTGCACGCTCACGGCTGAATCGAGAGTCACACTCGTGGCCCCGGGTGCCGGGCTGGTCGACACCACGGCCAGGTGGGCCTTGCGAGGGGTTGTGGCGCTGGCCGTGGTGGTCCCCACCTTCGACACCACCAGAGCGGCCGACGCGCCGACAAGCAGGACCACGGCGATGACGATGGCGACGACGATCCCGGTGTGCCTGGATTCGCGCCTGCGGTGTCGAGGTACGTCCGGCATCTGGTCGATCAACTCCTCGGGGGTGATGGTACCAGCGGCCCATGACGGAACAGGTCACTGAGAGGGGGAAATCAGGGGAAATTTCCAGGCCCCAGCCAGGAAGGGTTTCCAAGTACCAGCCAGGAAGGATAGAGGAACGTCAGCGGCCCTTGGCGTCGGCCTTGATGGCGGCCCGGGCCCCGTCCTCGATGCGCTTGATCCTCTCCGGATCGCCGACTTTCCTCCCGTTCGACCGGTCACGGACGTAGAAGGCGTCGACCACCTCGTGGCCGAAGGTGGACACCCGGGCCGCCACCACGTCGAGATCGAGGGCGAAGAACATGGCCGTGACGCGGTAGAGCAGGCCGACCGAGTCGGCGGCCCGGATCTCGATCACAGTCGACGCCTCCGAGGCGCCGTCGACGATCGTCACCGCCGTGGCGATGGGGTGGGGCGACGTCACCCGTCGCTCGCCGGCGTAAGCGTTCGCCTGCTGGGTGAGTCGCTCGTCGAGCGGCAGGGTGCCGCGCAGAGCGGCGTCGATCTCGTCGGCCACGAGCTCCCAGTCCGGCCACCGCCGACGCGACGGCTCGACGTCGAAGAGCTCCACGGCGAAGTCACGCTCGCCGGTGACATCGGCCGAGCGCACGTCGAGGCCGTGGAGGGCGAAGACCCCGGCCACGGCGGCCAGCAGACCGGGACGGTCCTTGGCCACGACCGTGACCTTCGGCCCGTTGGCCGTCACGATCGACCGTCCGAGCTTCTGGACCTGCTCCATGAAACCGCGGTGGCGGTCCGTGACAAGTGAGGAGCGCACCGGCGTCGTCCGGCCCGACAGGCGTGCGTCACTGCGACGCACCAAGTCGGCCACCAGTCCGGCTTTCCACGAACCCCAGGCCGCGGGTCCGGTGGCCCGGCTGTCGGCTTCGGTGAGCGCGGCCAGGAGCTCGAGCCGGGCGCGGTCGCCGACGGCGGCGACAACGGCGGCAACCGTGGCCGGATCGTCCAAGTCCCGACGGGTGGCGAGCTCGGAGAGAAGAAGATGGTTGCGCACCAGGCTCACCAAGATGTCGACGTCGTCCCGGTCGAAGCCGAGGCGCAGTCCCAGGTCCCCGACGATCTCTACCCCGGCGTCGGTGTGGTCGCCGGGGAATCCCTTGCCGATGTCGTGGAGGAGGGCGCCGACAAGCAGGAGGTCGGGGCGGCTCACCGACGGAGCCAGAGTGGCGGCCTCGGCCGCCGTCTCGAGGAGGTGCCGGTCGACTGTGAAGCGGTGAAACGAATTGCGCTGCGGGCGGTTACGCACCGCCGCCCATTCGGGGATCAGCCGGACGAGCAGACCCCGCTGGTCGAGCGACTCGAGGGCGGCGATGGCGGGGGCGCCGGTGGCGAGGACCCGCACCAGCGTGTTGCGCATGTCCGGCGGCCACGGGGTCGGCGGGGCAGGCGTGCGCTCGGCCAGGATGTCGAGGCTGGCCCGGGCGATGGGCAGCCCCCGCTCGGCCGCCACGGCGGCGATCCGCAGCGGCAGGGCGGGGTCTCGGTCGACAGCGGCGTCGGTACCGACGACCACCATCTCCCCCTGTTCGGCTCCGCCGTCATCCCCGGTCAGGGCCACTCCCGGTTCGATCGGCCGCGATACGTCGCCGGGGGCCACCTTTCCCTCGACACCGCTGCGCCGACCGGCCCGCCGCCGTCGCCGGTTGCTCCGGGACGTGGCCCACAACGAGCGCCGCCGCCACACGTCGTCGGCCACCCAGGCGATGGTGCGGCCGGCCTCGGAGATGGCGGCCATGAGGGCATCGGCGTCGGCGTAGTCGAGAGCCGCCGCCACCTGATCCTGCTCCTGCAGAAGCAGGCGGTCGGTGGCCCGGCCGGTGTTGCGGTGGAGCTCCACCCGCGCCGCCGTGAGGACCTGGCGGGGTCCGTCGAGGCTGGCCAGGTCCACCTCGTCGGCCACCGCCGGAACGGCGCGGGCGGCGGCCGTCACCACATGGATGTCGCGCAGCCCGCCGTGGGACTCCTTCAGATCGGGTTCAAGAAGAAAGGCGACATCTCCATGGGCCCGGTGGCGCTCGTCGACCTGCTCGGCCAGAACCGGCAGCCACTTCCCGGCCTGGGCCCGCCACAGGTCGAGAGCCTTGGCCACTAACGGCGTCACGAGCTCGGCGTCCCCGGCCACCAGGCGCCCGTCGAGCCACCCGAGCTGGGCCCGCAGGTCGGCGGCGGCCACCTCCAGAACCTCGCCCGGTCGCCGTACCGAGTGGTCGAGACGCACTCCTTCGTCCCAGACCGGGTACCAGACGGCGTCGGCCACGACGCCAATGTCCCGCCGGCGTTCGTGCACGAGCACGACGTCGAGGTCGCTTCCGGGGCAGAGCTCACCGCGGCCGTAGCCGCCCACCGCCACCAGTCCTAGCCCGCGCAGATCTCCGTCGGTGGCGTGGTTCAGGAGTCCCGACAGCCAGGTGTCGGTCGCCCGGGCCAGGGCACGGCAGAATCCATCGCCGTGTAGGTCGGTTCGTTCGAGAAGCTCCTGGCGCGAGGCGCGGAGAGACACGGCTGACGGTACCACCGCTCCCCGCGCGCCCGTGATGACGGGGCGGGCGTAGCCTTGAGGGGGCGGGCGCAGACCGGGATCACCGATCTGACCGGTCCGGAGGAGAGCCCATGAGCGACATCGAGAGGAAGAAGGGCTCCCGGATCGGTGTCCTTGACACCGTGCTGGTGACCGCCGGCGTCGTCGGTGCCGTCCTCGTTGTGCTGTGGGCTCTGAGGGTCGTCGCCGGCCTGATCCTCTTCGCTTTCAAGCTGGCGGTCCTCGTGGTCGTGGTGCTCGTGATCATCCGGATCGTCCACGTCGTCACCCGTCGCGGCCACTGACGGGTCATTTCCGCTCGTCCTGGCCTCAGGACTTGGCCAGCTCCTCGTAGAGCTCCACGTGTTCGGCCACCATCCGCTCGGTGGAGAAGTAGCCCTCCACCGCCGCCCGGCAGTCTTCTCGTCGTAGTTCCCCGAGTCGTCCGAGGGCCTCGACCATGGCGCCGTCGTCGTCACAGAGAAAGCCGGTCGTTCCATCGTCGATCACCTCGGGGGCCGCCCCCTCACGGAAGGCCAGAACCGGCGTCCCGCAGGCCATCGCTTCGAGCATCACCATGCCGAACGGCTCGTTCCAGCGGATGGGGAACAACATGGCGCGGGCATTGGCCAGGAGCTCGACCTTGCGCTCGTGAGGGACCTCCCCGAGGTAGACGGCGTCGGAGCCGAGTAGGGGAGCCACCTGCCGGTCGAAGTAGGCGCGCTCCCAAGGCTCTCGCATCTTGGCCGCCATGAGGACCCGGAACCCGGCGGCGCGGGCGATCTCGATGGCCCGATGGGCTCCCTTGTCGGCTGACATGCGCCCCAGGAAGACGAGGTATTCGCCGTCAGCGTCGCCCCCGCCGTCGCCGAAGGGAAAGGCCGAGGCGTCGAGCCCGTGATGGATGACCCTTCTGATGGGGACGTCCGGCGCGGCCCGCTGCTGTGCGTGGGAGATGGCGATGATGGGGACCCGGGTCCCGAGGGCTGAGTACAGGTCCGTGAGCTCGTCGTTGAACGGTCCGTGGATGGTCGTGACTACCGGTAGGCCCAGGAAGCGCTCGGAGTAGAACGGACCCATCACCGTGTGGTCGTGGACCACGTCATGATCGGCCACCGCGCCATAGGCGTGGATCACGTGGCGCAGCTCGGGGACGGCCATACCGATGCGCATACCTTCGGCGTGTTCGAGGGCCCATCGCTTCGGTACCGGGCAGGTGGAGTCGCCCGTTGTGAAGAGGGTGACATCGTGGCCGGCGGCGACGAGCCCACGCGCCATCTGGTCGACAACGAGTTCGATCCCTCCGTACAGGGGGGGAGGGATCGGTGTCCACGGAGGGGCGATGAGGGCGATCCGCATGGCCCGATTCAACCACCCGCGGGTGCCCGGGCCGTGCGTCTCGGTCTGACGGGCGGCGATCCTCTCTGTCACCGGTGACGATCGACGGCCCCGGTGGACGCTGCTGGAGGCTGTCCGGCCCCCGTTTAGCCAGCCCCGATCTCACACCGAGCCTGCACCAACCCCTTCAGGAAGAGGAGCCGGATTCGATAGGCTCGCCTCCTTGCGGCGGCGTGGCCGAGTGGTTTAGGCAGGGGCCTGCAAAGCCCCGTACGGCGGTTCGATTCCGCCCGCCGCCTCCGAAGACTGGTTGATCAGGCAGCCCGGCTCGGTCAGCCCGCGCCTCGGGTCAGGTCGATTCGGCCTTGGCGTAGTCCCAGACCAAAAGGGCGTCCTCCTCGGCGCCGAGGAGCCGTTTGCCCGGGTGCTGCTTGTCGATGTGGCCGATGAGCCCGCTGTAGATCGAATAGCCGACGAGCTCCTGCAGGCGACGGGGAAAACGTTTGACGGTGTCCACCGGGATGCCGAGTTGCTGGTTCTCCTGCTGACGGAGGAAGCCCGCGCAGTAGTTCATGGCCACACCTACCCGCCGCCTGTCGGTCTGGTTGGCCCCGCCGCCGTGCCAGAGGCTTCCCACCCACACGAGAACGCTTCCTTTCGACATCTCGGCCGGGATCGAGTCGTAGTTCTCGAGGAGGTTGGGCGAGTGGTCAGCCAGATGTGTCCCCGGGCACAGCCGGGTGGCGCCGTTCTCCTCGGTGAAGTCGGTGATGGCCCACATGGTGTTGCAGATGATGGGAGGGTGCGGCTTCGGCAGGCCGATGATCTGATCGTCGGCGTGAATCATCTGAGCCGACTCGTCGGGGCCGATGGCGATGGAGGACAACGAGGAGATGAGGAGTCCCGGATCAAGGACCTTCTCGACGATCGGGAGGACGTTCGGGTGGATCGGTACCCGTTCATAGACCTGACCATGGACGAGGAGGTTGTAGATCCGTGTCGTCCGGGTGCCTTCGAAAAGATTGTCGGCCGGCACGATACCGAGCGACCTTTCGAGCCGAAGCAGGTCTTCGTTCAGCTCGTCGACCAGATCAGGGGCGATGGCATCCTCGACGACGGTCCATCCTTCGGTCTTCACCCGCTCGGCGTGGGACTCGATGGTGGCGTCATCGAGAGTCCGGGCGTCAGGGGTGGCGCCGACTGAGGTAGAGGCGTCCATGGATCCTCCCGGGTTCTTGTCGTTTCTGGACAGGATCAATCGTCCCACGACCAAGGCGTAAGGGGAAGAGCGGGGCTGCCGGCAGCCTGTCGATCCGGCCTCGGCGTACAGGTCCGGTGGTACGGTTATCCGGAGTAGGGGGCCGTTGGCGCAGTTGGTAGCGCACTTGCATGACGCGCAAGGGGTCACAGGTTCGAGTCCTGTACGGCCCACCATGTGATGTGTCAGAATTTCTGGGACGAGTGAACCCTCAGAGGATATCTCGCACCCGTCCCTGGTAGCCAACGGACGGGTCCAACTCGAGGTGGCGG
>Ga0182024_10001228_pt1 | contig 66431 bp, 53 predicted proteins | sample P32metaG_FD_120480 | JGI IMG/M metagenome (GOLD analysis project Ga0182024, IMG submission 120480) | Permafrost microbial communities from Stordalen Mire, Sweden - P3-2 metaG (Illumina Assembly) | ecosystem: Environmental > Terrestrial > Soil > Wetlands > Permafrost | place: Sweden: Stordalen... | reverse complement strand
CGGTTAGCTCGGACTCAGTTGCTCGGCTTCCCGATCCCGAAGATCTTCTGAAAGATATTTCGATGGTCTGGCGGATGATCGCACGGATCCGTCGGCGCGGTGCCGTCGAGGAATGCCGCATCGTAGGAGTCTGGGCAGGCCGCGTCGCTCAACAGGTTGGTTGCCTTGTCCAGGCTCACTACCTCGATGCCGTCGGGTGCAGAGAATTCATGGGTGTCAGAGTACTGCGGCAATTGCACCGCCTTCTTCATGAACGCCGCCCACAACGGCCCAGCGGCGTCCGCGCCTTGCAGTTTGATGTCGGTGTAGTCGTCGTTGCCGACCCAGATAATGCACAGCAAATTGCTTGTGAATCCGGCAAACCACGCGTCGTGGCTCGTGCCCGTTTTTCCAGCGGCCGGCGAAACAAACCCCCTGTTCCGCACCCCGGCGCCCGTCCCTTCGCCGCGCAGCACATCTTCCATCATGCTGGTCGTCAAAAACGCGACGCGCGGGTCGAGAACCTGCTTTGACGTTGGCGTGTAGTCCTGGATCACGTCGCCCGAAGGTGCGCGCACGCTCGCCAGTAGCCAGGGATCGAGATGCAGTCCGTAGTTCGCGAACACGGTGTATGCGCCCGCCATATCGAGAGGCGTTGCGTCATAGGACCCGATCGCCATGGAAGGTGTGCCGCGGGCGCTCTTGATGCCCGCATCGCGCGCCAATGCCGCCACGCGATCGAATCCTACCATCGAAGCCAGGCCGATCGTCGCGTTGTTCAGCGACCGCTGCAGCGCGTAACGGGCGGTCACCTGGTCGTGATATTGTCCGTGCATATTGCGTGGGGTGTATTCATACTGAGTGCCCTCGCCGTAGGTCGTCTGCTGGTCGTTCAGCATCGTCACCGGCGAAAACAGATGATCCTGTCCCGCCAGCATGGTGCCTTCCGCCGCAGTAGCAAATGCGCTCGCATACACAAACGGCTTGAAGATGGAGCCTGTCGGCCGATGAGCCACGGCGTGATTTAATTGCGAAGTTCCGTAGCTTCGTCCGCCCACCAGCGCCAACACTTGCCCTGTATGTGGATTCAGCGCAATCAACGCCACTTGAGGGTAAATGTCGTCGTACGGCTGCTTCAGCTTTTTCGCACGTGCATGCAACCGGTCCACCTGCCCATCGATCATTGGAACGGTTGATTCCACGGCAGCCGTCGCGATCTGCTGCAGGTCGGGATCAAGCGAAGTGTAGATGCGCAATCCTTCGCCGTTGAAGTCGCGATCGCCGAGTCTCTGTACCAGGTCGTCGCGCACCAAGTCGACAAAGTAAGGGGCCTCACTTGCATCCACGCTGCCCTGCGTCAGATGGAGGGGTTCCTCCTTCGCTTCCTCGGCTTGGTCCTTGGTAATGGCTCCAATCTCGACCATCGAATCGAGCACCAGGTTGCGGCGCTCCATCGACCGTTCCGGATGCCGGAACGGGCTGAGACGATTCGGGCTCTGAATCACGCCAGCCAGGGTTGCGCACTCAGCAAGATCGAGTTGCCGTACATCTTTGCCGAAATAGGCTTGCGCCGCTTCGCCGAATCCGTTGATCGAAAAACTTCCCCTCTGCCCGAGGTTGATCTGGTTCGCGTACATTTCAAAAATCTGCTTCTTCGTGAAGCGATGCTCGAGTTGGAAGGTGATGATGATTTCCTTCAGCTTGCGCTTGATCCGCCGCTCAGGCGTCAGAAAGAATCCGCGCGCCAGCTGCATGGTCAGCGTCGACCCGCCCTCAACATAATGATGCCCGGGTGTCAGGTCGTTGCGCAGCGCGCCCAGCAGGCGAATGTAATCCACACCGCCGTGATCGAAAAAGCGCCGGTCCTCGATCGCTACCACTGCATGCACCAGGTTGGGTGGCAACTCGTCATAGGTCACCAGGCGGCGCTTGATACGGTTCGCATCGCTGAGCCCAGTGATCAACAGCGGCTCCAGTTCATAGCTGGCCAGCGCCTGCCCGTGATCGTCGGTGATGGACTGCACTTTGCCGCTGCTCAAGCGAATCGTTGCCGAATCTTCCGCGTGGTACGACTGCGGCCCTGGCCGGACCGTAATGTCTTGCCCGTCCTCGCTGTAGGTGCCGAGCGGCGACTTCTTCGCGGCATCATCGCCCGTATACCCGGCTTCGCGCAGTTCATTCGAGATCAGCCCGATCCCTAGCTTCTGCCCCGGCCGCACCTCGCGAGGCGCCGCATAAATCTTGGCCGTTTGGGCAAATAGCGGCTGCTTCAGGCGCTCATTCACTATCCCTTCGTATTTCAGGTAATAGAAACTGCAAACGCCCACCATCAACACAGTCGCGACTCCGACTCCGACCAGGGCGACGCGCAGCGCCAGCATGGTCCAGGGGTATTTCCCCGAGGGCATCGCCAGCCTGATTTTCAACGCCATCGTCACTCCTTTTGGTTCGGGCGCTTGAGTGGGTGCCCCATCCTTGTACCGTTTTTGGTGCAAGGGTGGGAAAGCACGAATCTCAATTCCCGGCGTTACGGTCTGACGCCATCAAATATGCTGGATGCCCCAGGTCTCGATTTTGAGACCTGGGAAAGCACGAACCCCAACCGAGCAGGTTACCCTCCGCTCGCAGTCGAAACATCTACAGGTCTGTGGCCAGCAATTCGTCTTCTTGCATCCTGTTCCTTAGATACGCGACAATTTCGGCTAACGCCAGATCAACACTTGTCGCTTTTGCGCGCGTCACAAGTTCCACAAGCCCGCCTGCAGCCTTCTTGCCTACGTTGATCCTGAATGGAATTCCGACCAAGTCAGCGTCTTTGAATTTGACGCCCGCGCGCTCGTCTCGGTCATCCAACAGCACATCGAGCCCCGCCGCTTCGAGCTCCGCCGCCAGCTTTTCACCAGTCTCGCGCAGTGTTGCATCAGCCACATTCGTCACTGTCACCACCACAGTGAATGGCGCAATCGACTCCGGCAGCCAAAAGCCATTCTGGTCATTCGACTGTTCAATGGCAGCCGTAAGAATGCGCTCGATGCCGATGCCGTAACTGCCCATAATCGGCGTCACTTCCTTGCCGTTGGGATCGAGCACACGTGCGCCCATCGATTCGGAATACTTGTAGCCGAGTTTGAAGATGTGCCCGACCTCGACGGCCTTGCCGACGACGAGCCTGCCCCCGCACGCATCAACAGGGCATGCTTCGCCCTCGTTCACACTGCGAATATCCGCGCTCAGTGTCCAGGTGAAGTCGCGCCCCGGCGTCACGTTGCGCAAGTGGTAGTCCAGTTTGTTCGCGCCCGCCACCATATTCTTCCGCCCTTCGAGCGACTTGTCCACGACTACTGTGAGCCCATCACCCAGCGGCTTTTCGTCATGCTTCAATCCCACCGGTCCCAGAAATCCCGCGGGCCCGTTGAAGTACTTCGTAAGCTCCTCGGCCTGCATGGTGCGTAGCTCCGGCGCGCCGATCACGCCCAGCAGCTTGGTTTCGTTTACCTGATGATCGCCGCGCAAAAACGCCGCAACACCATGCCAGGTATCCGGCTTGCCGCCATCTTTTCCCGGTGCCCCGCGCTTCAGCGCCATGTATGCCACGCATTTGATATCCGACGCCGGGGAAATCTTGAAGAACTCCGCCACATCCGCAATCGCACCCATCCCTGGTGTCGAAACCAACTCCGGCTTGTCATCGCCCGTCGACTCCATCTCCACCACAGGCTCCAAGCGTGACGTTGCCTTCTCGAGATTCGCCGCATACCCGCACACCGGGCAGCTCGCAATCAGGTCCTCGCCCGCATCGGTGTAGACCATGAACTCCTGCGACTGCGAGCCGCCCATCGCTCCCGAATCGGCTTCAACGGCCACAAACCTCAGCCCGCACCGCGTGAAGATTTTGCGATACACCGCATCGTGCAGATCGAAGCTCTTGTCGAGGCCCGCCTTGTCGATATCGAACGAGTAGCTGTCTTTCATCGTGAACTGCCGCACCCGCAGCAATCCCGACTTAGGCCGCGGCTCATCGCGATACTTGGTCTGAATCTGGTACCAGATCTGCGGCAGCTGCTTGTAACTGCGCAGTTCGTTCCGCGCAATCGACGTCATGATCTCTTCGTGCGTCATGCCGAGGCAGAGCTCCGCACCTTTGCGGTCCTTCAGGCGAAACATGTTGTCGCCCATGCCGGTCCAGCGCCCACTCTCGACCCACGGCTCCTTGGGCAAGATTCCCGGCAGCAGGAACTCCTGCCCGATCTTGTCCATCTCCTCGCGCACAATGCCGATGATCTTGTTCAGCGACCGCTGCCCGAGAAAGAGGTAGTTGTAAATGCCCGCGCCAAGCTGCCGGATATACCCGGCCCGGAGGAGGAATTTATGGCTGGCCACTTCGGCTTCCGACGGGGCCTCGCGCAGAGTAGGAATAAAGAGCTTCGACCAACGATGCATAGAAAAAGACGTACGTGCTTTCCCGTCCGAAACACCGGACGCAAGACCAAATGACAGCAGTCTCCATTCTAAATGTTCCACCAGTTTTGAGGCTTTTGCAGGTTATCTTGCTAGTCCAGCCCGGCACTCTTCACGATGATCCGCTCGAAAACCGCCCACGGAAGCAATTTGCGCATCACGAGCGCGGCCTTGGCGTCCTTGCCTACCACATAGCGTAGCTTGGGCCGCGGATTTTCAAGGACCGCCGCAATCGTATCCGCTACGACCTGCGGATTCGCCCTCTTCTGGTCGCCGGTAATCCGTTTGCGCCAGCCTGCGATTCGCGATGCATTCGGTGAGTCCGGACTCTGCAGCCCCGCCGAAAGCTTCGCATTGCGTGTCCAGATATCGGTTTCAAACGCGCCGGGCTCAACGAGGACCACCTGGATTCCAAGCGGCTTCATTTCGAACCGCAGGGTCTCGGTCCATCCCTCCAGCGCAAACTTCGATGCAGCATAGCTCCCCACGCCCGGAAAACCCAAGCGCCCCGAGACCGATGACACCATCACAATATGCCCGAATCCCTGCCGTCGCAGCTGCGGCAAAAACGCGCGCGTCACCGCCGCCGCGCCAAAGAAGTTGGTATCAAACTGATCCCGCAATTCGGCATCGGTTACATCATCGGCAAATCCCGGAGCCGCGAAGCCCGAGTTATTCACCAAGGCGTGGAGCGGCGTCGACCGTCGAGCCAATTCCTTTGCCATCGTCTCAATCTGCGAAGAGTTCGTCACATCGAGCGCGTGAATCTCGATGCGATCCAAAACGCCAGCCGTCCGCGCCGCATCTTCGAGCAGCGATTTTCGGCCCAGATCGCGCATGCTGGCAATCACGCGCCATCCGCGCCTTGCGAGCGTAACCGAAGTCAGCAATCCGAAGCCGCTGGATGCGCCGGTAATGAGAGCGGTCTTGTTCATTTGAAAAAAGTGATTCAATGACAACTGTGAACTTCGAACTGTGAACTATGAACTGCTCCTAAATCAACTCCACGCCCCACAGATCGTGCAGGTGCACGACGCCTTCGACCTTGCCGCCCACATCGACGACGACTAGCGACGTAATCTTCCGCTCTTCCAGAATCGCCAGCGCCTTCGCCGCCAACTCTTCGGCGGCAATCGTCCTTGGCATCGCATTCATGACTTCGCCGGCCGTCCGGCTTAATGCCGCGCCACCCTCGCGCTCGAGCAACCGCCGCAAATCGCCGTCCGAGATCACGCCGCGCAGCCGCCCACCTTCCTGCACCGTCGTCATGCCCAGCTTCTTCGACGACATCTCGAAAATCACATCGGTCATGGGCGTTGCTGGCGCAACTACCGGGACATCGCCGTCCGCGTGCATCAGGTCGCGCACTTTGGCGAGTTGCTTGCCCAGTTTGCCTCCGGGATGCAGCTCCGCAAAATCCTCCGCCTTGAAACCCTTGCGCAAACTCACTGCAATCGCCAACGCATCACCCAGCGCCAGCATCGCCGTGGTACTCGCCGTCGGCGCAAGATTCAGCCCGCACGCTTCGCGCTCCACACCGCAATCCAGAGCCACATCGCTTGCCTGCGCCAGCGTCGATTGCAGATTGCAGCAGAAGCTCACCAGCACGTCGCCTTTGCGCTTCAGCGTGGCCAGCAGCCGCAGAATCTCCTCGGTCTCGCCGCTCGCCGAGAGCGCAATCACCACGTCGCCCGGCATCAGTACGCCCAGATCTCCGTGCACTGCCTCGGCCGGATGTAGGAACAGCGCGGGCGAGCCCGTTGAGCTCAGCGTTGCCGCAATCTTTTGCGCAATGATGCCGCTCTTGCCCATCCCCGTCACTACCACGCGGCCGTTGCTTTCACCGCAGCGCACGACCAAGTCCACCGCGCGCTCAAAGGGCTCGGCCATTGTGCCCTCAAGCCGCGCCGCCAGCGCCTCTAGCGCCGCCGCTTCGGTGCGCACGAGCTCTGCCGGTTTAAGACACGCTTCTTTTTTATCGGGAGTCATCGGCCTCTGATGGTAAACCAAGCGAGCGACAGAGGCTTCTCCTCCGCTGCCAGCTTTTCGCTGCCCACTGTTCACTGTTCACTGTTCCTACTCGTACAATAAACACAAGAGGTCACGTCCCCGTGAAGCGCAATAGCATCGTCCTTTCTGTCGTTCTTCTTCTCCTGGCTGCCTTCGCGTGGGCGGGCTGGGCCAACTGGGAATCCCGCAAACAGGCCGCTGAGAAGCGTCTCGCGATGGTTGCCAAGGCCGAGCTCGTGGCCAACAGCTCCGGCGACGTGCCGAAATTTGCCTCGCCCCTGGTGAATAATCCCGCGCCTGACTTTGCGCTCGAAGACCTGAGCGGTAAAAAAGTGTCGCTGGCGAGTTACAGAGGCAAGGCCGTACTCATCAATTTCTGGGCTACCTGGTGCGGTCCCTGCAAGATCGAGACGCCTTGGCTCGTCGAGCTGCGCAATCAATATGCCTCGCAGGGCTTTGAAATCCTCGGCGTCTCCACAGACGATTTAGATCCCGACGACAAGAAGATGCTCGCCGAAGAGAAGCGCGACATCGCGAAGTTTGCGCAGCAGGAGCACATGCCCTACCCCGTCCTCATCGATGGCGCCTCGATCAGCACGCCCTATGGCGGACTGGACGCGTTGCCCACGTCCTACTTTGTCGATCGAAATGGAAAGGTCGTCGCCGCCCAACTCGGCCTGACGTCCAAGGACGACATTGAAGGCAATATTCGCAAGGCGCTCGCCGAATGATCCGGGAAGCGACTCTGAGCCAGCCAACAAGCATGGGTGCCCCATGTCCGGGGTCCCCACGGACAGGTCTTCGTTCGTGGAGTGGGTGTCTCGCTTCTGAGACATGGGAAAGCACGACACTCAACTGGCTGAAGACCAAATCAATGCGTCACTGCAAGAAAAGTCTCGTTTGGATCGCTCTCGCTTTCTCAGCCTTTGCTGCCGCTGCGCAATCTCCGCTCGCCGACTCTCCCAACCGCTCGATCCTTCACGGCGCCGCGGTCGAATACCTCTTCCCCGAGCAGGTCACCGTGCCCGCGAGCAAGCCCAGCCCGGTCGCGCTGCACTTCCGCATTGCGCCCGGCTTTCACATCAATTCACACAAGCCGAAAGAGGACTACTTGATTCCGACGACACTTTCGGTTCCTGAGGACTCCGGCGTGGCGCTCAAGGATGCGGCCTATCCCGACGGAACCGATTTCACGCTGCCCCTTGACCCGAGCACCAAGCTCAGCGTCTATACCGGCGAGTTTGCAATTCAGGCGCGCCTCGTCGCCCCACGCGGCAATCACCTGGTGCAGGCGAGCCTGCACTACCAGGCCTGCGACAAAAACGCCTGCATGCCCCCCAAGACCATCACTGTGCCCATCGACGTCATCGGAAATTGACGGTAATAGGTTAGTGTGCGCGCATCTCGGCGCGACGGATTGAGTTGTTGCCTCATTGTGACTACAATGAGGCTTGGAGGATTTCTATGGCGACAGCAGATACCTACGTTCGGGCGCGCATTGACACGGGGACGAAAGAGCGTGCGGCAGACGCCCTGGAAGCGATGGGGCTATCGATTTCGGACGCAATCCGGCTGCTGATGCTGCGCGTAGCCGACGAGAAGCGGCTTCCATTCGAGATCCGGGTCCCCAACGCGACGACGCGGAGGGCCATGGCGGAATTGGAAGGCGGCAAGGGGAAGCGATTCAGGAGCGTCAAGGCCTTGATGGACGATCTCCATGCGAACGATTGAGCGTTCCTCTGTCTTCCGGCGCGATTACAAGCGCGAGGCCAAAGGGTTGCACCGCGCGACGCTGGATGACGATCTCGTGCCGGTTCTCACTGCTTTGGCGAACGACAAGGCCCTCGAAGCGCGGTGTCGCGACCATGCGTTAAGCGGGAATTGGAGTGGATACGGCGAGTGCCATATCAAGCCCGATCTCTTGCTGATTTATCGCAAGCTTGACGAACAGACGCTTCAGGTGGTGCGGATTGGTTCGCACAGCGAATTGTTCAGGTAGGGAGTGGGATACTTCGCATCCTCCACGTACGTGCTACACCGCCCACAGATTTACATAAATTTCCTGCGTTTGAACGCTTTCACTTCCGAAGCTGTGAGGGAAAACCATTTGCCGCTTTGTTTGTTGACACCGTTTAGGCGCTTTTCGGCAAACCGACCGTGCCAGTAGCTCTCGATTCCTTCGGGATCATCGGTCGAGATGAGATGGAGAAGTTCAGCGCCTGAGGCTGATTGATTTGCAATTTCGGCCGCGCGTCGATAGGGCGCACGAGTGCAACCTATCTTGTATGAACCTTGGGCGCGAATGAGATACACATAGCCCAGATCTTCCCGCATAACTTCGGGGTCTGAATCTGCTGGTGCCTCCCGTCTGACGGTATCGGCGGCCTCGCAAACGGCCAAGGTCTGTGAGTATTCATCCTTGCCTTCGCAGAATTCGATTAGAGTACGAATGACTGCGGCCTTCTCGCCGATCTGGCGCCGAATGGCATTATCGCTAGGAAGCTGAAAGCTCTTTCGCTTCGCACGCTTCAAATCGTCCATTACTGGAAATCTTGGAGGATGCAACGACTGTATATACTCTGCGAGTTGTCGTAGGATCATTGACTTCTCGATCGCTACGATGAACTTACCTCTCTCGAATCCGAACTCTTCGAGAAGATCTCCCCAGTTGTTCCACTCATTCCAGGGCTTTCGCCGCCAGTGGCTCTCTTTAGTACCGGTGGCCGAGTAGAACAGTTCCGCGCCCGGAGGCTTCCCGCCATTCTCTTTGGCAATCTCATGAATCTTCGCGCGATACCATTCCTTGTCGATGCTTGGAATTGCCTTCCGAACCCTGGCGATCAGTTTAATGCGATTCTGCTATAGCTTCTTCTCGATCTTGGCCCACGAATCTTTCAGCGACAATGTCCGGTTGAAGACCAGCTTCCCCACAGCAGAATCCCGATCGACGCAGAAGTAGCCGACGCGCTCAAACTGGAATCGCTCCCCAACCTGCGCCTCGGCGAGAGAGGGCTCAAGCTTGGCGTTCGTCAGGATCTCGAGCGAGTTCGGATTCAGATTGCTGAGGACGTCCTCGCCTTCTGCAACGTCGTAGGGATTTGGCTTGGTGAAGAGCTTGTCGTAGAGACGGATCTCTACCTCAAGGGCGTGAGTCACGGAAACCCAGTGAATCGTCGACTTGACCTTGCGACCATCCGGAGAGTTCCCGCCGCGACTGGCCGGATCGTAGGTACAGTGCACCTCCACAATGTTGCCCGTCGCACCTTTCACCACGCTCTGCGCGGTAACAAAGTAGGCGTTGCGCAGGCGGACCTCTTTGCCGGGTGAGAGGCGGTAATACTTGGGCGGAGGAACCTCGCGGAAGTCATCCTGCTCGATATAAATCTCGCGCGAGAAAGGCACCTGGCGCGTGCCGGCCGAAGGGTCTTCAGGATTGTTCGCGACCTCGACGAACTCGACCTTATCGGCCGGGTAGTTATCGATGACCACTTTGAGTGGATGCAGCACAGCCATGGCACGGCGCGCGCTGCGGTTCAGGTCATCGCGCTGGAAGTGCTCGAGCAGCTCGATGTCCTGCACGACGTTGGTGCGGGATGCGCCCAGGGAAGTGACGACTGCGCGGATGGCCTCAGTGGTGAAGCCGCGGCGGCGCAGGCCGGAGAGGGTGGGCATGCGGGGATCGTCCCAACCGGAGACGCGGCCTTCCTGCACGAGCTGGAGGAGCTTGCGCTTGGAGAGCAGCGTGTAAGTGAAGTTGAGGCGATCGAACTCGATTTGCTGCGATGGGAAGATGCCGAGGTTGTCGATGAACCAGCGATAGAGGGGCTGGTGATCGGCAAACTCGAGCGTGCACATGGAGTGCGTGACGTGCTCAATCGAATCCGACTGGCCGTGCGCGTAGTCGTACATCGGATAAATGCACCACTCATTGCCGGTACGTTGATGCGTGGCGTGCAGGATGCGATACATCACCGGATCGCGCAGGTTTACGTTGGGCGAGGCCATGTCGATCTTGGCCCGCAGCACGCGGCTGCCGTCGGGAAATTCGCCGTTCTTCATGCGCACGAACAGGTCAAGGTTTTCGTCAACGGAACGGTTGCGATACGGGCTGTCCTTGCCGGGCTCGGTGAGCGTGCCTCGATGCTGGCGAATCTCGTCGGCGGTGAGGTCGTCTACGTAGGCCTTCCCGGCCTTGATCAGCTGTAGCGCCCACTCGTAGAGCTGGCCAAAATAATCTGACGCGTAGCAAAGCCGCTCCCACTCGAAGCCGAGCCAGCGTATGTCCTCCATGATGGCATCGACGTATTCCTGCTCTTCCTTCTCGGGATTGGTGTCGTCGAAGCGCAGGTTGGTTTTGCCGCCGAACTCGTCGGCGAGGCCAAAGTCGATGCAGATGGCCTTGGCGTGGCCAATGTGGAGATAGCCATTGGGCTCGGGTGGAAAGCGGGTCTGCACAACGGCGTCGCCGTACTTTTTGGTGCGCACGTCCTCGGCGATTTGCTCGCGGAGGAAACTGGAGACAGTGCGTGTGTCCTGACTTTTCGTGTCTTGACTTTCAGAGTTCGGGCTTTCCGGATGTGCGTTGGTCATAGATTCGATTCCTGACGAGGCTGCGATTCCTTACTGCGCGAGAAAGGTTGTGCTTAATTGAGGGTTTCGAGACGGGCCTCGGCCTGCTGAATGCGCGCCAGACAAACCTCGCGGCCGAGAACGACCAAAGTTTCAAACAGCGGCGGCGCGTTCTTCCGTCCGCACACGGCGACCCGGATGGGCTGGAACATGGGCCCGGCCTTGAGGCCAAGCGACGCTGCGGCCTCGCGCAGCGCCTTGTCCAGCGAATCATGATCGAAAGGCGTCTCGGCCAAAACCTTTTGCGCGGTCTCCAGAACGCGACGCGCCAGAGCCGCGTCGCCCTTCTGCGGGATCAGCTCAGCCGGGTCATACGGCGCGAGATCGGGCAGAAAAACGAAGTCCGCGGCGGAGACGGCATCGCGTAGCAGTTTGATGCGCTCGCGGATGAGCGGCGCGACGGCGAAGATCTTTTCGGGCGAGGGATGCAGGCCGGCCTTCTCGAAGAACGGCTCCAGTTCGCGGCTGAGATGCTCGACCGGCAGGGCGCGAATGTGCTCGGCGTTGAGCCAGACGGCCTTGGGATCGAAGGGGTCACTCTCCGAAAAATTGACGACGGCGTTGGCGCGGTTGACGCCCTCCAGCGTGAAAGCGGCGGTCAGTTCGTCGAGCGCCATGAACTCCCGGTCGTTCTTCGGCGACCATCCCAGCAGGCACAGGAAGTTAATGAAAGCCTGCGGCAGGAATCCAGCATCGCGATACGTCGTTACGCTCACCACCGGTCCATGTTTTCGTTTTGATAGCTTTGCCCCATCCGGCGCCACCAGCAGGGGCAAATGCGCGAACTGCGGCGCTGCAACGCCGAGGGCCTCGAAGATCAGCAGATGCTTATAAGTGTTGGTCAGGTGATCCTGCCCGCGGATGATGTGGCTGATCTGCAGATCGGCGTCGTCGACGCACGAGGCTAGGTGATACGTCGGCATCCCATCCGACCGCAGCAACGCGAAGTCTTCCACCTCATCGGCGAGCTTCGTCTGCGCACCATAAACGCCATCAACAAACTGCAAAGTTCTGTCGTTACCACGTGGCACGCGATAGCGGAGGGCGACCGGCTCGCCCGCCGCGGCGCGGCGATCGCTCTCCTCGCGCGGCAGATCCCGCATGCCCGGATTGAACAGCCACGCGCCCTGCGCAGAGGACGCCGCTCCATCGGCGGAGTGAGCCGGCGTGAAATCGCGATAGGCAAGACCCTTTTCGAAGATTGTTTCGGCCTGCTGGCGATGCAGGGCCAGCCGTTCGGATTGCTTGTACTCTTCGTCCCAGGTCAGACCCAGCCAGCGCAGACCTTCGAAGATTGACTGAACGCTGGCCTCGGTGTTCCGCTCGACATCGGTGTCGTCCAGGCGCAGCACCCTGGTTCCGCCGTTGTGGCGTGCGTAGAGCCAATTGAAAATGAACGTGCGCGCGCTGCCGACGTGGAGAAAGCCTGTGGGCGAAGGCGCAAAGCGAACGCGAGGAGGAGCGGAGCGGGAGAGGTTTTCTTCAGCCATCGATGAGGGTGTTCCTCTTCGATGCTAAAGCATCGTCTCAGATTGAGTCGATTGTTCTCCGAACTTACACCCGCGGCGGCGGGGGCGGATACGGATAGCCCATCTGCGGCGGAAGAACCGGCGCTACCTTCCACTCTGCGAATGCGAGCACATAAAGCAGCACGAGTAATCCAAGGCTTGGAACAAGGCAAAGCAACGATAGCCATGGCGAGAAGCCGGCTTTCTTGCAAATGAACCAAGTCGGAACAATGATGATGATCATCCCGATCAAAATGAAAAGTGGAATGAGCGCAAACATTGCAACTACGAGATGTTGTATTTGTTCCTGATTGAGCGGACTGTTCTGCAAAAATGCAAGCGCGAATTGCATGGCTTTGCTCCAGATTTGTGATGAATAGCTCCCCGCCACACTAAGGCGAATCGCTCGAAACTGCAATCGAATTCTGCGTTGAGCGATTACGCGCGATTACCGCCCTATTGCAACGGCAGCCCATCCAGCGACAACAACCTCCCCACCGGATACTCGCCCACATGGTTCGCCAGGCCCCACGGCGATCGGTCGTAGAAGAATTCCAGCCGTGCCTCCGGGCTCGCCGCAAAACGCGCATCCGTCTGAACGCGGCGCTCAAATTCGGCCTTCAGAGCGGGATCCTTTTCCATATTCTCGCGGGCCAACTTCTCCAGCACATACGCTTCACCGTACTCGCGCTGCTCAAAGATCGGATCGAAAAATCCCCATCGTACCGCCGAGTCAGGCGCCTCGGGCTCGAGCCAATGAATCGCCACCTTCGATAACCGCTGATCGAGCGCGACAACGACCGAGCCCGCGGGGAAGGTCAGGCTCTCCGTGGTCAGCGTGCATGTACCAAACCGCCCCGGCTCGGCGCCCGCGCCTTCACCGCGAAAGATCGGATGGCGCCCTTCAAATGGTGGTCCTTGCCATTCCATTCCCGTGCATCGGTAATGTTCAACCTTGCCCGTCCACGCTGCGATGGTGCGCCGCATCGCCACATCGTGCGCAGCCAACACGTCAATGACGTGCGTCCATTGTGGAGGAATGATGTAGGCGGCCGGGGGCGTGGTTGACAATGCGACCTGAGCTTCGGACGTAAGCGGCAGTGTCACATTCCACGGCTCGTGCGAGTAGCTGATACCCATTGTCCCGGAGACCTCGCTTAGCCCCCGCTTGAACTGATATCCGCGAAACACCACTGGTGTTGTCCCTTCACCCCATCCAATTGCGAGCGGGAAAGGTGCATTGCCCAGTGCATGTGTACCTAGCTTCGCCGCGTCGGCATCGGCCTCCTTGTTCAGCGTAATCAACTTTGCCGTGTCGCGATTCATCACCTCGAGCAGCACCCGCAAGATTTCATAGTTCCCAATCACACGTGTTTTGTAGTCCTTCAGCATGTGCAACTCGACCAGCAGCCCCGGCCGATTTTCGAGAATCATTTGTCCCGTGGAAAAGCGCGGCGGATTGGAGATGTTCGCCAGCCCCTTTGCGGGATCGGTGTCGTCATTCAGATTGATCAGGTCAGGGAAGGCCACGTGCCCGGCGGCATCCAGTTGCTTCTCCAACTCCAGCGTCACATTTTCGCGAATCCACTTCGCCGTCTCCGGAGCCACGTCTGGTGTCGCATCCGCGTTGAAGGTCACGTCGTATTGAAAATCCGCGCCGTCCGTCACGTGATCGTCGACAAAGAAATCCGGCATCCAGCGGTGAATCATCTTCAGGAAAGCCCGGGTTTCCGGAGCGTCGGCCTTCATGTAGTCGCGGTTCAGGTTGATATTCGTCGCATTGCCGCGCCAGCCAATGACCTCAGGGCCATTCTGGTTGATGCGGTTGTAGGCCGACCGCCGCTCGTGCCCATCAACGTTGTAGACGGGAATGAAGACAAGGACCACATGATCCAGGAGCTTCACTCGGTCCTTGTTTTGGACTAGATCGCGGAGCAATGCAAGGCACGCATCCTTCCCATCCATCTCGCCTGCGTGGATCGAGTTCTGCACGAGCAGAATCGCTCGCCCCGATGCATGAATCGCCGCAGGATCGAAATCGCCATCTTTTGAAGCAATCACAATCTTCAGGTCGCGCCCCTCGCCCGACTTGCCGAAGTTTTCAATCTTCACCTGACCAGGCGCGGCCGCAGTGATGCGCTCCAGGTACGCCACCGTCTCCGAATAATCCGGTGTCGTGCGGTAGTCACTGATTTCGGTGGGCGTCCGCCAGTCGGGGGACTCGGCGGCGCAGGTTAGGGCGAAAAAAAGGGCTATATTCAGAAGTGCCGCGGGACGCAGGAGCATTGGGAAAATGACCTCTCAGTAGTGTGCATTTGCAGCGCAAACGGGATCATTCGGGAATAGGAATCATGCTACCATTTCTGCATATGGCGGCCGTTGTCCACATCCCGCTCCAGGAGTATCTCAGCACCAGCTACAGGCCGGACTGCGAGTACGTGGACGGTGAGGTGAGGGAGCGCAACGTGGGGAAGTACGAGCACGCACGGGTGCAGGCACTGCTGGCCCGCTGGTTTGGGAACCACGAAGAGGATTGGGGAGTCCAGGTTGTTACGGAACAGCGAGTCCGTGTCTCGCAGACCCGGGTGCGGATTCCGGATATCGCATTGCTTCCGCTTGTCGCCCAACCGGATGTGATTGTCGTTCCGCCGCTGCTGGTCATCGAGATTCTCTCTCCCGACGACAGCTACTCCGACACGCAGGAACGAGCCAAGGATTATCGCGAGATGGGCGTGGAGACAGTGTGGATTATCGATCCAAAGACGCGCACCGGCCGCATGTGCCGTGGTGCTGAATGGGTGGAAGGCTCGCGTCTTGAGGTGAAGGGAATGCCGCTGTACGTGAATCTGCCCGACATCTTCAGCCAGTTGACCTCCGCCTAGGCGGAGCTATCTCAGGGCGCGATTCGGCCTAACTCAACGCTTGTTGCGAATAGCGGAGTTTGCCAATTTAACCATCATTTCTTGGGTTTCGCATTTCATTTCGATGGAATAGTAGAAGCCCTGCTCAGTCCACCGAATCGACGAATCGCTGCAATATGCGCCGATCGATGGTGGAAAACAGGCCCTGAATCCCATTGACGAGTTGAACCCGAACGGGCCACTCGCCCGGTGGATCAAAGCGCGCGACGCTTCCTCTGGAAGAACCATAGAAACAAACATGCTGTCCCTGACAGTCCGGCACGAAGCCAAGTTCAAGATCGTATCCAGCCGTGTCGATCTTCGCTGATGTCAAAAACACCGAGTCGCCGCTACTGAGATACGGCAGGAAAGTTGGCAGCCTTGGCGCTACGTGCAATAGGCCCCGAATTCTGGCGGCGTACTGCAACAGATCGAATGCGGACGAGATGGTGGGGGTTGACCTCTGTGTGTCATCCTGTTGGCCGTTGAGCAGCGAACAGGAGAGCGCAGAAACTACCACAGCGACGAAGAGGGGTTCTTAGCTTAGGCGCATGCTCTTCCATTTGCCCCTGGGTCTCGTCCGATCCTTGATTGCTATTTCTCCATCCCTGATTCTCTACGTAATATCCTCGGTGTCGTACACCGGCGGCTCGCCGCGCTTCTTCGGCACCCCATGCACAGACGCGAGCAGATCGTCCACCACGTCCTCAAGCTGCTTCTGCGATTCGATCACCGCGCTCATGCTTTTCAGCTCATCGGCATCCGTCACCTGCTCCACCAACGCCACGGCATGGCACTGCGCCACGTGATCCAGGTTCAACCCCTCAGGCGTTTTGGCCTTGATGCTCACCTGATCTACTTCTACGCCCAGCAGGTCGGCCACGCGCGAGCGCATCTCGCCGGCGACCGGTCCAATCTTGGGAGCAATCAACACCAGCGTCGTGTCGACATTCACGATGCGATAACCGGCATGCTGCAGTTCTTCCAGCGCCAGCTTCAGAAAAATCGAAGAGTCGGCATCCTTCCACCGAGCATCGCCCGGGGGGAAAAAGCTGCCGATGTCGCCTGCCGCAATCGCGCCCAGCAGCGCGTCCGTAATGGCATGCAGCAATACGTCGCCATCGGAGTGTCCGGCTAGGCCTTCGGGATGTTCCAGCGTCATGCCGCCGATGCGCAGCGGTATGCCCGCCTTGAATGCGTGCGAGTCCCAGCCAAATCCAATCCGTGTGTCCATGGTCTCCGTGCCAGTGCTTCGATTCGGCAGCGCGAAGCCGTCTCCCAGTCAGACGACCTCAGCGGGTTCGCTGCCGGAGGTAGAACTCGGCCAATTCCAAATCGCCCGGCTGCGTGATCTTCAGATTAACCTGAGAGCCGTGCACCACGGCCACGGAAAGTCCGGCCCGCTCCACCACCGAAGCTTCATCCGTGCCCACAAACCCGTCCGCCGTGGCCTCGGCAAAGGCCCTCTGCAATAGATTAAAGCGAAAACCCTGCGGCGTTTGCGCCTGCACGATGGATTCCCGCGGAAGAGTCGCGGTAATCAAGGCGCCGTGCGCCGTGCGTTCCACTTGCTTGATGGTGTCTACCGCCGGCAGCCCCACAATCGCCGCTCCGTGCTCGCTCACCGCATCGATGGTGCGGTCGATAGTTGCCGCATCAATTAGCGGGCGAACCGCGTCGTGCACCAGCACAATGTCATCGGGCCCCGCCGGCACCGCGGCCAGCGCGTGCGCTACGGACTCCTGCCGGTTGTCGCCGCCTTCAACGACGTGCACTTTCCCGGCAAAGCCGTATTCGGCAACCTGTGCCTCGACCCGCTCCATCTCGGGCTTGCGCACGGCTACGTAAATCGCCGTCACGCGCTCGACAGCGGCGAAGGCTCGCAACGAGTGAATCAGAATTGGAATTCCGTCCAGGGCCAGAAACTGTTTCGGCGGGGTCCCCAACGACGGGTCCTTGTCGTTGGGGTGCTTAGGCGGGGTCCCCAGCGACGGGTCTTTGTCGTTGGGGTGTTTAGGCGGCGGCCCGGCCATGCGCGTGCCCAATCCCGCCGCGGGAAGAAGAACAAATACCTGCATAACTCGTGGAGTATACAACGGTGTAGCGGGTGCCGGATAATCGCGGCAGCGCCGTGGCCGCATTCCCGTGGCAACGGCTATTCCGCCGATTCCTCCACATAGATCATCTCGTTGGTTTCGCGAAATCCCATCGCGTCGTAAACCCGCTGTCCCGCGTCGGAAGCATGAAGTGCTACGACGCGCAGCTTCCTACGCCGCGCTTCGGCCAGAGCTTCCCTGACGAGAGAACGCGCGAGCCCCTGGCCACGAAACTCCGGTTCGACCCAGAAATTCAGCAAGTATCCGCGATGCTCGCTCGCCGGATCCCACGGGTGCGGTGGCCACTCCAGCTCGAAAAAACTGGCCGACGCCACAGGCCGCTCTCCGTCCAGAACAATCCAGCCCACATACTTTCCGGCTGCCAGCATACGCTCTACCCAGGGCAAAAAATTGCGCCTCATCTCGTCCAGCGCCGAGCTGTCGCTCTTGCCCATCTCGGCAAACATGGCGTGCCGATGCGCAGCAATCAACCCGGCATCGGCGGGCGTGGCATTTCGCGTCGTGCGCATGTTGCGTAGTATAGGCAATCCGGATCGCAGGCAGCCATGCGTTCCTCGCGCGCCACGTCGCTAAGCCAGCTATCATCCTCTCGTGCGCCCCACGCTCCCGCTCGATGCAACGCTCCTCCACCCCGGCATTCGTCTCGCCGTAGGTCTTTCCGGCGGTGCAGATTCCGTCGCCCTCCTGTGCGCCCTCGCGGAGCGGAGCGGGGAACTGGGCCTGGTGCTGCACGCAGCCCATCTGCACCACGGCCTGCGTGGCGACGAAGCGGATGCCGACCTCGCCTTCGCGAAAACTCTCGCGGAGCAGCTCAACATTCCGTTCCATCACACGCACGTCGACACCGCGGCCGAAGCCCAAGCCAACTCCGAATCCATCGAAGAAGCCGCGCGCCGCCTGCGCTACTCGTGGTTCCAGCAACTCATGTCCAAAGGTCCGCCCCACGCAGTGGCGCTCCACGCAGTGGCAACCGCGCATACTCTCGACGATCAGGCGGAAACCGTCCTCGCCAAGTTTCTCCGTGGAGCATGGACCGGAGGCCTCTCCGGCATTCATCCGGTGATCGAATTCCCTGAGGGCCGCATCGTTCGGCCGCTCCTCGCCGTCACCCGCGGCGAGATCGAGGCCTATCTGCGCGCGCTCGGTCAGCCCTGGCGCGAAGACTCCTCCAATCGCCATCTGACATTCACACGCAATCGCATTCGCCACGAGCTGCTCCCGATCCTGGAAACCTGGAACCCGCGCCTGCACGAGCACCTTGCGCACATGGCGGAACTGGCCCAGGACGAAGAAGCCTGGTGGCAGACCGAGCTGGCCCGCATCGCGCCGCAACTGATTCTCCCCGGTCGCCCCGTCCGCGGAGGCGGCCGCGCCGCCGCCGACGGGCTCGCGATTGACGTCACACGACTGGCAGCGTTGCATCCCGCCTTGCAGCGGCGGCTTCTCCGCCAAGCCGCCGAACGAATCGGCACCGCACTCGATTTTGCAGCGACCGAATCGCTGCGAGGTCTCGCCCTGACGGGCCGTGCTGGCCAAAAACTCGAGCTCGCGCAGGGCCTTCGCGCCGAACGTTCCCACCGCGAGCTGCACCTCAGTGCGCAACCCGCGGGTTCCACTGAGTCAAAGAGTACGAAAGTTGCACCTGAATACTCCGCCGCAATTCCCTGCGACGTGGAAGCACCGGCCTTCGGCATTCGTCTTCGCATTGAGGTTACTGCAGTCCCCGGCGATCCTTCTCAGTCACCCCAATCGGCCTGCTTGCGTTCCTGGAAACCCGGAGACCGCGTCCGCGTTAAGCACTCCGGCGGTCCGAGGAAAGTGAAGGAAGTGCTTGAGCGCATGAAAGTTACTGGCAGCGGCCGCGCCATCTGGCCAGTTCTCGAAATCGATGGGCGCATCCTCTGGATGAAAGGAATAGAGCTCGAGCCGGAACCGGGAATTGAGGTCGTCGTCACGCCTCTCAGTTCCACGACAGACAATTCGGCTTCTGGATAAACCCCGCCCCAAAATGACAAGGAAGGTACCTATCTGAAAACTGTTCAAAAACGGCCCAGTCTTCTCTCCCTGGCTTGGCCGTTTTCTCTTGCTTCGGAGTACAATCGTTGATACTGCTCATCCCCGCGGGAGCTATTCGTGTATCCCGTTTCGAGCCCTAGCACTTTCTGTGACTTCGAAGCCGGTGCGGGCGTCTAAAAGGGATGGGTAGGCGGTGATGGAGGTCGCACGAGCGACTTCTCCCCCGCCGGGAAAGAGGAATCCTGGTGAATTCGACCGTCAAAACGATCATGTTCTGGGTGTTCATCCTCATTTGTCTGATGTTGCTGTGGGGCGTTGTCCAGCGCGGCACCAACATGGGGGGCAAGGACGCGGAGGTCTCGTATTCCGACCTGCTGGACAGGATCGACGCGGGGCAAGTGCAGGACGTCACCATTCAAGGTACGGAGCTCCACGGCCACATGAAGGCCAACCCTAAGGATCAGTTCCACACCACGATCCCGGCGAGCACCGACACCCTGATTAACAAGATGCACGCGGCCAAGGTCTCCTTCAATTTGAAGGATCCGCAGAACAACATATTGCTGCCGCTTCTGTTCAACATCGGGCCGTTTGTTCTGCTTGGCGCCATCTGGTTTTTCATGCTGCGCCAGATGCAGTCAGGCGGTAACAAGGCTCTATCCTTCGGCAAGAGCCGCGCGCGCCTGCTTTCGATGCAGCAAAAGAAGGTCACGTTTAAGGATGTGGCCGGCGTTGACGAAGCCAAGGAAGAGCTGAAGGAGATCATCGAATATCTGCGCGAACCACAGAAGTTCCAGAAGCTCGGTGGCCGCATTCCCAAGGGTGTACTGCTCGTCGGACCTCCGGGAACCGGCAAGACTTTGCTCGCCCGCGCTGTGGCTGGCGAAGCGAACGTGCCGTTCTTCTCCATCTCCGGTTCCGACTTCGTCGAGATGTTCGTCGGCGTCGGCGCAAGCCGCGTCCGCGACCTGTTCGAACAGGGCAAGAAGAATGCGCCCTGCATCATCTTCATTGATGAAATCGATGCTGTCGGACGCCATCGCGGCGCCGGTCTCGGCGGCGGACATGACGAACGCGAGCAGACGCTGAATCAACTGCTCGTCGAAATGGACGGCTTCGAATCGAATGACGGCGTCATTCTTGTCGCCGCTACCAACCGCCCTGACGTGCTCGATCCTGCGCTTCTTCGCCCCGGCCGCTTCGACCGCCGCGTAGTCGTCGGTCTACCCGACATTCGTGGCCGTGAAGAAGTTCTCCGCGTTCACGTCAAGAAAGTTCCCGTCGGCGACGACGTCAACCTCAACATCCTTGCTCGCGGAACACCGGGCTTCAGCGGCGCCGACTTGGCCAATATGGTCAATGAGGCTGCGCTCAATGCCGCGCGCGTCAACCGCAAGCAGGTCCTGATGTATGACTTCGAGTTGGCCAAGGATAAAGTGCTCATGGGCGCCGAGCGCAAATCCATGCTGCTTTCGGACCAGGAGAAGCGCGTCACCGCATATCATGAGGCCGGGCACGCGTTGGTTTCGTTCTTTCGCGACAACTCCGACCCCATCCACAAGGTGACTATCATCCCGCGTGGCATGGCCCTCGGCGTCACCATCTATTTGCCAGACGATCGCCACAACTACACGCGCGAATATCTTGAGACGCGACTGGCCACGGCCTACGGCGGTCGAGTCGCCGAGGAAGTCTTCCTCAATCAGATGTCCACCGGCGCCGGAAGCGATATCGAAACGGCAACCGACCTTGCCCGCCGCATGGTGTGCGAGTACGGCATGAGCCGGCTTGGCCCGCTCACCTTCGGCAAGAAGGAGGAGCAGATCTTCCTGGGCCGCGAAATCGCACAGCACCGCGACTTCAGCGAGGAAACCGCTCGCCAGATCGACCTCGAAGTTCGCCGCCTGATCGACGACGCCTACCAATCGGCTCATTCCATCATCGAGGCCAACAAGGATCCGATGCATCGCATCGCTGCCGCCTTGCTTGAGCGCGAAACCATCGATGCTGAAGAAGTGAGGTTGCTGATCGAGGGCAAGGAACTGCCGCCGATCCGTTCCATTCTGGCCTCGCCCAGCGACGGCACCGGAACCGGAACCCCGCAGCAGGTCCTCAAGCCGGAGACACGCCCTGGTTCTGGCGGCTTTCCGGAGGGCTCACCCTCGCCTGCCTAACCACTTGCGATGGAGCCAGCGGCTTGCGCCGCCGATCAATGCTCGAATGAAAGGCCACTCTTCGGAGTGGCCTTTTTGATGTGCAGCAAGATATTCATGCGGGTAGATTGAACCGGAAAGACTCTTGCTTCGACATAAGAGATGAATGCCCACAGAGACAGACAATCAGGTCCACTACGAATGGCTCGTGCTCCGCTGCCAGTCGGGCGAACCGGGAGCATTCGAGGACCTGATCGCGGTGATGGAGCGGCCGTTGCTCTACTACGCCATGAGCTTGACCGGCAGTGAGGATAGCGCTCTCGACATACTTCAGGATGTATGGCTCAGGGTTCTCCGCGGCATTCGAAAGCTTAAAGACCCGGGCGCGTTGCGTCCGTGGCTCTATTCCATCACGCACGGCGTTGCAGTCGATCGCATGCGCCGCGAGTATGCGCGCGATAGAGCGGAAAGCGTTCAACTCGAGAACTTTCAGGAAGTCGAAGAACCAACTTTTGCGGAAGAAGATGCCGCCGCAATCCATCTGGCGTTAAGTCAGATCGCAATCAAACACCGTGAAGCTCTGGTTCTGCATTTTCTTCAGGACCTTTCCATTGCACAGATTGCAAAGGTCGTCGGCTGCTCTGAAGGTACCGTCAAATCGCGCATACACTATGCCAAACAAGCAATGAAACAGATCCTCGAAGGAGCCAATCATGGAACAAAGAGTTGACACCCTGCGCGAGCGCCTGCTCTCGCGCCTCCCGCAGCCTGAGAACCTAGCGGCTTTCCGCGAGGAAACAGCTTCGCTGCTGGCTAGGCACGAAAGGGCTCTTTTCTGGGAGAACTGGAGCACACGATTACTTGCCTTAAGTTTTGTCGGCATTTTGTTGGTCTCGGATTCTATCTGGGGCCCAAAGCTTGACCCGGCCGGCGCCGTCGTCCTTCGCGTGATTGCGGCTGTCATGTTCTTTTTGGCCGGGATTTATAGCCTGAGGGAATTCATTTATCGGAACCAAGTATCCCTTCTCAAAGAGATCAAACAAGTCCAACTCCAGATACTCGAGCTTCAAGCTTCACTGCGGAAAGATTCGCCGCCTCAAATCTGACTGCAGCTTCTTCACCGCGCGGCCATAGGAAACCAAAGGCAACTTCGATGCGATCGGATGACTTCAGCCTCCGAGATTTGTTCATCGCGCTCGACGAGCAACGGCGCTCGCGTTCGCTTTCATGGTCTCAAGCGACTCGAGAAATTGCCTGCCACGATGATTCGATGGTCAGAAAATCCGGTAAGCCATTCCTACGCTCACGCCATACGGCTTCACGGTTCCATTAATCCAGTTCGGCCAAATCTGATACTCGAAGTCCGCAGCCCGCAGGCTCAGTCGATTGCCGAGGGGCATATCGACGCCTCCGCCCAGAGCAAGATCGGTGAAATGGCCGTAGGCAAAGTTATATTGGAAATTCATCTTCCCGTAGCCGATCAGAGCCTTCGCATACGGCCTGAACCGACGTGTCTCGTGAATCGGCACACGCGGACCGACCAGGTAGTTATCTTCGTAAATGTTCTCGTATTGGTTGAAGCGCAGCCAGCGGCCTTCCGCCTCAAACTGGATCCAGTGCCTCACGCGAAGATCCACATACGTACCAAGACCGATGAGCGGCGTCGTCGATTGCTCAGCGACGCCGACTCCATCGTAGTCCGGTTGAAAGATGGACCCCATGCCGCCCGCACTGAGCGAGAGCGGCGATCGGGTGGCGGATGCAACAACTTGTGCATGGGCATTTCCTGCCCAGGCACATAGCACGCAGCAAATCAAAACAGCGGCGCTTTTCTTCATGGGGACGGCGTTATCCAATTCTGGTGAAGCACTCGACTGGCGTGGCTTCGTTTTAAAATCCAGCAGTTTGGTTTGAAGCCGGGCAACACGACTCTCCAGCCCGGCTCATGAAAGCGACAGCTGAGCCTATTGAGGCGCAGGCGTCGGAGCGTTGGCCGTCGGCTGGGGTCCGGTCGGCGGCGGATCACCGCTCGCAGGCGGTGCCGCTTGGGTCGGTGGGGCAGTCGCTGGCTGGTCCGCGCCAGGTTGTGCGGCAGCAGGCGCAGTACCTGCTGGAGCCGAACCCGGAGCGGCCGGCTGGCTTGCGTTCGCTGCCTCATACCGCTGTAACTTGAAATAAATGGGAGTCACCTCGAGCGGCATCTTGTCGCGCGGGTTCATCGGCGCATAGATCTTGGCGTTCAGCATGTGCACCTTGTCGTCCCACGGGTCGGTCTTCAGCCAGCTTCCCAACGGCGATGCGGGAATCTGCGTCAGGTCGTCCCAGTTGATCTTCGGTGCTTCGTGCGCTAGGTCCGCCATCCAGGGTGTCCCGTCCGACTTCAACAACGAGTCCCCCAGCATCGGCGTATTCAGGGCTTTCAGGTTCTTGCCCCGATCCGCCAGCTGTTCCCAGAACAATCCGGTATCCGGCAATTTGTCCTTATACATCGACGCCTGCAGATACTCCATGCCCTTCTTCGAAGCCGTCGCATCGTCGATTTCGCTGTGATTCATTTCGATCCGGCGGAACGTTGCTTCGTCGGGGAAGAGCAGCCGGTCGTTGAACGCATAACGCGTATCGATATGGTGGCCCATCGCGATGTGCGCCAGCTCAAGCGAGATCACCGAGGCAATCGTGGCCTCACTTCCGGCCCCACTTCTCGGCAGGCTGTCGATCAGCCCCTTGCTCAACAGAATCGTGTTGCCTACGGTCGTTGCTTCGACCGTCGTGGTCAGCAGCACGCGGCAATGCACCGGGCTCGACAGAGGAATATTGTTCGGCACCGCAAGGTTAATCACAATCTGATCGAGCACCTGGTTCTCAAAGCCATTGGGTGTCAGCGGAGCCAACAGGCCGGCTTCTTCCAGCCGATCGAGAACGTTATTCTCTGCCTGCGTCAGCCAGTCGCGCGAGGCCTGCAGCGGACTCACATCCTGCGAATCGTCGCTCTTGTCCACGGCGTCTTCGATCTTCATGCTGACGTTTTCGCTGTCACGTGTGGGCAGCTTGAGCGAGTAGCCCCAGAAGTGCGTCTGTGCTTTCAGGCCGATAGGCTTATTGCTGTCGCCGCGGTTCGATTCCTCCACATAGATCGCTACCGGCAGCCAAATGCCCGGCTGCACATTCATGCGCCAGCTATCGAAATGGAAGTAGTACCGCGAATCATCCTCTGACGACGGCCCGGTGTATGTTCCGTTGAAGCGCACTACGTTGCCGTCCTGGTCTTCGATCCAGATGCGGCCGTAGAAGCGCCCCATGCCGTTCACCTTGGGATGCACATCGAAGACCCAGGTGCGGACCTGCCCTAGAAACTCCCGCCGAACGTAGCTGAATACATAGTGCTGCTGATCGAATCCCGTCGGGTCAAGGAACATCATCTGCATGAAGCCGGTTGGATTGTAGGTGAATCGCTTATCCAGACCCAGAGATTTGGTCAGCCCCGTGATCGCTGAAAAGGAGCCCTTGAAAAAGCCCTTTTTCCCGGAATCGCGCGGCTCATACGTCTTGTCGAAGAATCCCTTGCCAAAATCGACGCGGCTCAGCGTGTACTGGTCGTCCACCGGGATTTGATAAAGCTTCACATCGGGCCGTGTGTCCTGAATATAAGTCTCCACCAGGGGCGTCTTCTCCTGGATGGCCTTGATCAACACCTTTTCCTGCTCAATTGCCTTCTCCACCAGCGCGTTCTGCTCCGGCGTCAGTTGGTGCGCCTGCTCGTACTTGGGGGCTTTCTTTGCATACGCGCAAGTTACACCCAGCGTCAGAGAGAGCAAGCTGAGAGAAATCTTCCGAAACATCATTCGTGAGCTCCTAGTATCTTTGTTACCGTTCTCTGGCTCCAGACGCCATGCGGGGGAATCCGAGGTCGTCCTGTGCCAATTCCAGTTCGTTTGTCTCTTCATTAAGCCAATTGGAAAGTAATCGTGATGTTGGTCGTCAGATCCACCGCCTGCCCATTCCGGGTAGCCGGGCGAAAGCGGATTTGTTCGGCAACACGCCGCGCTTCCTCATCGAGTCCGTGGCCCAATCCATGCACTAAGCCTTCCACCACTACGTGACCGGCGGCCGTGAAGGTGACGCGCAGAATTACGTCGCCCTGCACCTTCAGCTGCTTCGCTTCGCTGGTGTATTGCGCGGGCGGCTTCGAAATCACTTCAAGATTGGTCGACGCGGGCGTTGCCTTCATCATCGCGGGCGTCGCAGCCGCCTGCACTTGCGGAATTCCCGCGGAACCGACCTTGCCGCCGAATCCCTGCGTTGTTCCCGTTGCTCCAGGAAGCCCTGCCGATGCCACGTGCCCGTAGACACCGCTGTTCGATCCCGACTTCGTTCCGTTCCCAATGCCCGTCGATCCGACTACACCATGTGGCGCGACGGAAGGTCCCTGCATGCCGCCATAGGGATTTCCAATGGCCGCCACCGTCGCCGGCTTGGTCGCATTCGGATTCGGAGTGACGCCAAACGTATCGCCCAGGTGAACAGGCGCCGTCGAAGGCTTCTGCTGCGGAGTTTGCGCGGACATGGCTGCCGCCAGCGCTGCCTTGGGCTGCGGCGCCAGCGTAATCGCCGGCTTCACCAGCTTGATCTCCGGCATCTTCAGCTTCGCTTCCATCTCAATAGGCTTCAGCACCGGCTTTTCAATCTTGGGCAGATTGATCTTCGGCGCTTCCAGCTTCACTTCCACAGGCTTGGGTGGCTCAGGCAGCTTTGGCGGTGGAGTCACTTTCACCTTGGGTGGAGGCGGAGGCGTGGTAGGAAAAATGAGTTCGGTATTTTCGAAGTGGTGCTGCTGGATGACGCGCTTGGCCATCATTCCCACATACAGAACAGTGGACAGGATCATCATGTTGATCACCGCAGCGGTAATGAACGATCCCGACCTGCCCTCTGGCTCGGGAAGCAAGCCAAAGCTGATGCGCTCTTGATAATGATTCATCGGCATGTCTCACATTCCTTAAAAAATGATGACGGGGATTACGGGCGCTTTGAATTTCATTGACCTTCCAGGAGCATCGACCCCGCCGGCATCATTGCCGACGTTGTCTCTCCCGGCCTGTTTCTCCACGGTTCATTTCTGCTATCCCACGAGCCCACGGGGAAAAGTGCCACCGAGCGGCATGGGCAGACAAACTCGATTGATACTCCCATGGCAATTCTTTGCTATTGGAGGGGGAAAAGAAGATCGATCCGAGAAATTTATCCTCGCTCGCCATTACCCTGGACATCCAAATGCTCCCAATCACGTCCCAGGCAAGAGAAAAACGAATCCCAAACTGCCCGTAAGAGTGAAGGGAAGTTCGATTCTGGATTGCCCCGGTGCCGCGTCTGTAAGAGGATTCACTTCACGCAACGGGGTTGTCAGGGCGTCAGGATGCGTTATTTGGCGTGCCGCTCGCGCGGTCTTCGGGCCAGTTCACACACATCTATTCCGGCCCTGCCTATGTAATAGACTTACCCTAAACCAAAGTGTTCGTGAAAGGACAGTATTTTTGTGAAGATTCTGGTTACCGGCGGTGCCGGATACGTCGGTGGCACCGTCGCCTCGCTGCTAGACTCCAAAGGCCACAATCCCATTGTATTCGATAATTTGTGCCACAGCCGCCGGGAGGAGGTACCCCCGGACATCGAATTCGTCCAGGGAGATTTGGCAGACCGGTCAAAACTTGAAAATCTTTTCGTTTCTGCCACTGATTCCGGCTCCCCTTTTGACGCTATCCTCCACTTTGCCGCCCTCATCGAGGCAGGCGAATCCATGCGGAACCCCAGCCTCTATTTCCGCAACAATACCGCCTCGACTCTGTCGCTATTGGAAGCCGTCCTGTCCAAGGGTCCCAAACGCTTGGTCTTTTCTTCCACGGCTGCGGTCTATGGCGAGCCCGAATCTGTCCCCATCGAGGAAAACGCACGACTCAACCCCACCAATGTCTACGGCGAGTCCAAGCTGATGGTCGAGCAAATGCTCACCTGGTTCAACCGCATCCACGGCCTGCGCTATGCCTCTCTGCGCTACTTCAACGTGGCGGGCGCTCCCGAGGGCCCATCCGGAGTGATCCGTGGCGAAGCCCACGAGCCCGAATCGCACCTGATCCCGCTCATCCTTGACGTCGCCCTTGGCCGCCGCACTTCTATCAGCATCTATGGCGACGACTATGCCACCCCGGATGGCACCTGCATCCGCGACTACATCCACGTCTCCGACTTGGCCGATGCTCATCTACTGGCTCTCGACGCGCTAGAGACGCACGATCGACTCATCTTCAATCTCGGCAACGGCCAGGGCTTCAGCGTCCGCCAGGTCATCGAATCCGCGCGGCGCGTCACCGGCCATCCCATCCCGGCCGAGGTCCATCCTCGTCGCTCGGGAGATCCCGCTGTCCTCGTCGCCAGCTCAGAAAAGGCCATCCGCGAGCTCGGCTGGCAACCGCGCTACGCGCAGCTTGACGATATTGTGCGCACCGCGTGGCTCTGGCACCAGAAGCGTTACGCCAAATAGTCCAACCTTTGAGTTCGCGCACGGTTCCGTCTTCGGCCGCCGCTTCAAGAAGTTTCTTGGCTGCAGTGAATGACCTTTGTACTTCATCCAACCGGTTTCCGCTTGGAAATACCGGCAGGCTGCCTCATTCTCGGACAGAGTGCTCCCACGAAGCGGGCGTTCTCTTTCGCTCGAGGAGCGCCGTTTGCCGCCTTTAAGGCAGTTCACACCGGAGTATTCGGAAGGCTTTCGTTGCATCGGCCCGGCCTGCGAGGACTCTTGCTGCGAGCAGTGGACTGTTCACATCGACCAGACGACATTCGAAAAGTATCAGGCCCTGCCTCCCGGTCCGCTGCGCACAATCATCGACGAGAACGTCCTGCGCACGCCTGAGGAGACCACCGCACCCGGTGGCCCTGCAGCAGCCTTTGCCCAAATCCGGATGACCGCTGATGCCAAGTGTCCTCTGCTCTCCCCGGACGGTCTTTGCCGGATTCAGATCGAGCACGGGGATGCCTATCTTTCCCACATGTGCGCCACGTATCCACGCGCCGTTTACAAGATTGAGGACGTGACAGAAAAGGCGCTTTCGCTCTCTTGCCCTGAGGCGGCGCGCCTGGTGCTTCTCAATCCGCACCTGCCCACCGAAGCCGAGCCCAACGCCGGATCGGCGGCTCGCAACGATGCCACGTCGGGCAGCGATCCATGGCGCCTTCATTTCTGGCCCATCCGCGATTTTGCAATGGCACTGGTGCGCAATCACGCTCTCCCGCTGTGGCAGCGACTGTTTCTGCTTGGCCTGTTCAGCCGGCGGCTCGATGCCATCGCGCCCGGCGATTTCAGCGAAGAGGTCCCAAAGCTTTTGGCCGGCTTCACCGCCGCTGCCGTCACAGGAAACCTGGTACCCTCGATGGAGACTCTGCCGGTGGATCACGTTCAGCAGTTGGATGTGGTCCTGCGGCTCGCGGGAATGCTGCTGCACCGCTCGCATATCGGGCCGCGCTTCACCGAGTGCATTCAAGCTTTCACGCAGGGCATCGGGAATGGTCCAGGAGCCACATTGGAATCTCTCACTGCCCATTACGCATGGGCACATGACCATTACTACGCGCCGTTCTTTCACAAGCACCCGCACATCCTGGAAAATTATCTGGTCAACACCATCTTCCGATGCCGATTTCCGTTTGGAAGTGACTGGGCACGGAACGGCGCCCCACCCTCAATGAGCCGAGAGTTCGCCGCGCTCACTGCGCAGTTTGCCCTAATGAAAGGCCTGCTGATCGGTGTCGCCGGTTTCCATCGCGAGCAGTTCTCCGCGGACCACGTGGTTCATACCGTCCAAGCGGCCAGCAAGCATTTCGAGCATCATAGCGACTTCCTCAAAGACGCCCACGCTTTGCTGGTGGAAAGCCAGATGGACAGCGCAAGAGGATTGGGGATTTTGCTCAGAAATGTTGAATCGACCGCACACGTGCCCGCCGCGCCGCCGATTCAACCTCCGATGCATCCTCCAATTCACGCTTCAAGCCCGGCAGTGGGAACCACGGACTCCCCACTGCATGCGCACGGGACAGCCATGCATGAATTCGGCGCAGGAAATCCGGCCCTCTAATGTCCGGAGTTCGCTACTCCTGCGAAGCCAACTGCCTTCCCGGTCCAAAGCCAGCACTTGAACTCTGAGAACGACGCCTAGTTTGGAACAACCTGGAGATTGTTCGTTACGGAGAAAATACCGGAGACGCTGTTCGCGCGGATTCCGGCGGTGTCTTTGTCACTCTGGCTGTCCACCACACCTTCAAGAGCGACGTGACCGTTATTGACAAGGATACGGATGGGCTTTTGCACCCCTAAGGCGTATTTTTCGAGGGACGGAAATCCATAGATGGCGCGATACAGCGCCAGGCGCGACTGATCGTCCATCGGAGCGGCCGGCAGGACCTCAATCTTGTTGACTACATGGTCGACGCCTTCGATATGCTTCACGGCATTTTCAGCGTCCGATTTGGTAACCGGCCGGACCACTTGGCCGAGCAGCGTGACAGTGTCGCCATTCACCTGAAATGCAATGTTATCGAAGACGCCGAACCAGGGAAGCATCAAGAGTTCGTGGCGGACTTCCTTTGCGATGCGTGCCTCAGCGGGGCTTAAGGGCGCGGCCTGGCATACGGCGAAAGGCGCGAGAACCAATGCCAGAATCACGAGACACATCAAGTTGCGTTTCATAGCCACTCCTTGCAGGAAAGGTTTTTTGCCGAATCAATCGACTCGCCTCGGTTAGATGCGCGTAAGTCTAAGGATGACCGCCGTCGAAGGCCAATAAGTGAGAATTCGGCGTCTCACAACGAACCCGGTTCGCAATTGAGCGCTGCGGTGAAAGCGAAGGTAATCGTGGCCCATTGAGGTCGTCCGCGCTCCGCGATCCGGATTTTAACTACCGGGCGAGTCTGCTGCAATTCTTTGTCGGGATGATTTCCATCAGCGCCTGAAGTCTAGGATCTTCATCCTCGTCGCAAAGACAACCCGAGAATGATCGAGATTGTAAGCGCGGGTTTTCCAATTTGTGCAGAGTTCGGACCTCAATTCCCGACGGCAAGCGCCGCAAGCTCACCGCGAACGCGCTCAAGTACCGATGGCCAGTCCCCAAACCTGGGTTGCCGGAATAGTCGCATCGTTGGATACCAGGGGCTGTCTTCGCGTTCCATCAGCCAACGCCAGTCAGGCGCGAAGGGAAGCAACGTCCACGTCGTTTTCTCCAATGCTCCGGCAAGATGCGCCACCGCCGTGTCGACCGTGATGACCACGTCCAGCTTGGCAATCAGCGCCGCCGTATCGGCCATGTCCCCGATCGCAGCTCGCAGATCGATCATCCTTGCGTCAACCTCGTCAAGTTGCGACGCGGCCGGTCCCATTTGCAGAGAAAAGAAGTGCGCGCTTTCAATACCAAGCATGGGTGCGAAGCTGCGCAGAGGGATGGAACGAATCCAATCTTCCGGGAACAGGGGGTTGCCGCTCCACACAAGGCCCACGCGAAGGCCTTTGGTGGGCCAGTCAAGGCGCTCAGCATTTTTTTGCGCGTCCGCCGGAACGGTCAGATAAGGAACCGGCGCGGGGATCGAGTCAATTGACGTGCCGAAGGCCAGCGGCAGGCTCATCAGCGGGCAATGCCATTCGAAGGGCGGCAGCGAATCTCCGGTTGCGACCAGGGTCTCGATGCCGGGGAGCTCCTCAGCCATTCGCAGCAGACTCTTTGGAACATCGAGAATTACCGTCCCGCCAGCAGCCTGAACCATGGGTAGATAGCGGAGGAACTGCAGCGTATCGCCCAATCCCTGTTCCGCATGAAGAAGAATGCGCGCACCGTTCAGCGATTCCCCTCGCCAGATTGGCTGCGGAAAGATGCGCGTCGCATTCTTCTTGCGCCGGGTACGGATCTCATAATCAAGCCACCCCGCGGCGAAGTCTCCGGCAAGCAGCTCGACCAGGCTTCGATTCCACTTTGGTTCGATGTTGTCCGGGTTCAGGACCAACGCCTGTTCGTAGCTTCGGAGCGATTCCTCCAGCCTTCGCTGGCTTCGTCGCGTATTTCCCAGATTGTTATATGCCTCAGAGTTGTCGGGCTTCAGCGCTAGCGCGCGTTCGTGGCACGCAGCGGATTCGTCCAGCTTTCCCTGGTCACGGAAGACAATGCCCAGGTTGTTATGCGCGTCGGCGTAGTCGGGCTTGAGCGTGAGTGCGCGCGCATAGCATGCCTGGGCTTCGTCAAACCTGCCAAGGTCACGGAATACCACGCCGAGGTTGTTATGCGCTTCGGCGAGGTTTGGTTGGAGCGCGATCGCACGCTCATAGCAGGCCCTCGCTTCATCGAGTCTTCCACCGGTACAAAACAGGTTGCCGAGATTATTGAGGGCCTCGAAGAAATCCGGATTCAGAGAGAGTGCGCGTTGGTAGCTGACTCTTGCTTCTTCCGGCTTGCCTTCCCGCACCAGCAGCATACCCATGTTGGTGTGTGTCTCGGCCGAGTCGGGCTTGAGAACGAGCGCTTGTTCGAAGTGCGGCCTCGCCTCATTGAGCTTGTTCTGATCGAGGAAGATTCTTGCCAGGTTGAAGTGTGCTTCCTCGCTCTTCGGATCCAGTCTTAGAACCTGCCGGTATGCAGCGATTGCCTCATCCGCTCTTCCGTGGTCCTGCAGCACGGCGCCAAGGCTCGCTTGGTAGTCGGCATCGTTGGGACTGATGGCAATCGCGCGTCGCATCATACTTGCCGCCGCATCAAAGTTGCCGATCTGATGCGCGATAAGCCCCAGGCCATAGAGGCTCTTCGCATGCCTGACATCAATCGCCAGAACCTGCAGGTAAAGCTGCTTCGCTTCCTCCAACCTGCCGGCCTGATGCTCCCGAATTGCGCTTGACAGCAAGCGGTGAACGGCCGGCCCCCTGGAACTGGTCTTATGCGCCACAGGTTTCCTCTGTATCGATGCGTCCGGCTGACGAATTGCCTTCGCGCAGCCCGGCCTCAGCTCAAAAGACAATGTTCTCGCAAGTGACTGGCGTTCCTAACGGCATTTAAAGAGGTGTCACATTTCTGACAATAGGATCAGCCCCGAGCAGTCGGGCGAAATCAGTCCCATTCTTCGTGGACATCCATGTTGTCCTTGCGCGGATTTTCACTTTTTACGGGCTGCTGAACCGCATTGCGAAACTCGCCGCCTTAAGGACCAGTCTTCGGCGGAGTCCCGCTGGCCGGCGGCGTTGCCGGCTTTTGCGGCGTGGTCCCAGGCGTCGTCCCGAGCGCACTGGTTGCCGGCGGTTTCGGCTTCCGCTTCACCGGCTTTTTCGCGGGCGCGGGGCACACCGGCGCGGGCGGGGGCGCAGGACACTTGAACGCCGCTTGTTTCTGCACCGTCACGCGCAGGTCGACCAATTGCTTCTCCTGCGACCCTGCCGCCGTTTCCATGCTGTCATCCAATGCCAGGCGCGCGGTATTCAGGTTGACCAGAGCCTGTCGCAGCGCGTTCGCCTGGTCGTCGGGAGCGGCCATTCGCGCCGCTTCCACGACGCGCAGCAGCACGTCGTACAGGGCATCCAAATGGCGCGACACCGGCAGCGTCTTACTCAGCGCTCCCGGCGCCGCATCCGCATCCTTCAGCAGCGGGCCGATGTGCGTCTGCATGTCCTGCGCAATCGAGTTGATGTCCGCGCTTGCCTCGTCGCGCACGGAGCCCCGCTTCCACCGTTCTACCTTCACGCCTGCTAGCGTCTGCTTCACGGTATCGAGAGAAGGCTGCAAAATGGAGGACGCCGACGGAATCACCGGTGCCGCGACCGCGGGAGGAGGCGCTGGTGTCGCTGGATCGCTCGGCTTCGAGGACGCCGTGTCCGCCGGAGATGTTTGTGTCTGCGACGAAGCGAAAGACGCCTGCGCCGCGCAGAATACTGCAGGCGAAGAAAGGACCGCGACAATCAAAGCTGTATGAGTTATGCGCATGGGGTATGTTTTCACGTTATCTCTGGCCGAGATTGCAGAATAGCTGAAGACTCCGCCCACTTTCCAGCGACGACCGACAACACGAAGGAAAGCCCAATGCCGCTTGGCGATTCGAGAAGGAGCGTTGGCTCAACAAATCCTCAGAATCACGCGTCAAACCAAGTCCCAACGCTGCGGACCATCGCCGTCCCGAAGACATTACGTGCCCCGTTTTGCACACGGGGCTTGGCGCACGCCTCAAACGAGAGCATACTGCCAGCAGAGCCAGTTTTAAGGCAGCGCCCAACGGCCAGCTCATGGGGCCACTCTTGCGGTGACGTTCTGGCCGGTCGGCTCCAGCACTCACTTTGCTCGTGCACAACGCGACACGGTCTATGCCTCGTTGACTCCAAAGCGGGTATTAGAGCCGTCGCAAGCTCCTTCTACCGGTTTTGGTTCCACGCACGTCTACTCTGTACGCGCCGTCTTCCCCAAAGTCGCCGGCCCATTAGGAGTCAATCGATGCCTGCAGCCCACCTGCTTCCCCAGACACTGGCGGAACTGCGCACCAGCCCTCACTTTGCCGAAGCATGTTTGAAAACCCGCAGCGTCAAAGACGAGTTGCGCCGGAACCTCATCGCCCGCCTGCGCGCCCGCGAGCCGCTTTTCCCCGGCATCGTCGGCTACGACGATTCAGTCGTGCCGCAAATCGTCAACGCTGTGCTCTCCAAACAGAACTTCATCCTGCTTGGCTTGCGCGGACAGGCGAAGAGCCGCATTCTGCGCGCTCTCACCGCGCTGCTTGACGAACGCCTCCCGTACATCGCCGGTTGCGAAATCCGCGACAACCCCTACCTGCCGATTTGCAAGCGCTGCCGCGACCTCGTCGCTGAGCAAGGCGACGCCACGCCCATCGCGTATCTCTCCCGCGACGAACGCTACGTTGAAAAACTCGCCACGCCCGACGTCACGGTGGCCGACCTGATCGGCGATCTCGATCCCATCAAGGCCGCGCGCGGTGCCCAGGATCTTTCGAGCGAACTGACCATGCACTATGGCCTTCTGCCCCGCGCCAACCGGGGCATCTTCGCCATCAACGAGCTGCCCGACCTCGCCGGAAAAATTCAGGTCGCGCTCTTCAACATCATGCAGGAAGGCGACGTGCAGATTAAGGGCTACCCGGTGCGCCTCCCTCTCGATCTTGCGCTCGTCTTCAGCGCCAACCCCGAGGACTACACCGCGCGCGGCAAAATCGTCACTCCCCTCAAAGACCGCATCGGCTCAGAGATTCGTACCCACTATCCCGAAACCCTCGAAGAGGGAATCGCCATCACTGCGCAGGAGGCGTGGTCCCAGCGCGGCGCGACTCCCATCGAAATCCCTCAATATGTCCGCGAGGTTGTCGAGCAGGTAGCCTTCTCCGCGCGCACTGACAAGAAAGTCGACAAGCGCAGCGGAGTCAGCCAGCGCCTGCCCATTTCCACATTGGAACTGATGGTTTCGAGCGCCGAGCGACGCGCCCTCATTCACAGCGAGCCGCTCGTCCTGCCGCGCATCAGCGATCTTTACGCGGCTTTGCCCGGCATCACCGGCAAGCTCGAGCTCGAATACGAGGGCGAGATGCGCGGCGCGGACACCGTCGTTCACGAACTCATTCACGCCGCGGTCGGCAAGATATTCGATCGCTATTTTTCCGGCGTCGACACCCTGCAGATAGAGCAGTGGTTCAAGCTTGGCGGAAGCGTGAAGCTCGACGACAATCAGGCCACGCCGGCCGCGCTCGCAGACCTGAAGCAGATTCACGGTCTCTTCGACAAGCTCGCGCCGCTCGGAATCAATGCCTCCGATGCACCGCAGAAAGCCGTTGCGGCCGCGGAGTTTCTGCTGGAGGGTATGGTCGCCCACCGCAAACTCAGCCGCAGTGAAGAGCGTGTTTTCACAGCGCAGGAGAAGACGGGCCGTACTCCGGAGCGGCCTGACGTCGAACGCGAATTCGAGGAATGGGAGCGCGGCCGACGCGGTCGCCCCGGCAGAGGCGGCTACAACTGACCTTGCGAAGCAAGGTCATCCTGAGCAGAGCGAAGGATCTGTTGTTAGGGTCAGTTTCAATCAGCACGAAAATGGGTGCCCCAGGTCTCGATTTTGACACCTGGGAAAGCGAAAGAAGATAGCCGACCACCGAGGACCACACCATGAAGGGCGTTCGCTACACAAAATACAACGGTGACCTGGCCTCCGAAATGGATCTGGAGGGCCTGCTCCAGGCGCTCTCCGACTTCTTTCTCGACTCCGGTTTCAACGATCCCTACTCGGACTTCGGCGAGATGGACAACAGCCTCGAAGCCCTCCGCGAAGCCCTGCGCCAAATCCTCGAGTCTGGCGAATTCTTCGACGAAGACACGCAGCGCCAGGTCAACGAAATGTCCGCCGCAGGCAAGCTCGACGAGCTGATCGACAAGCTCATCGAACGGATGCAGCAGGAAAGCTACATCTCTACTTCTGGCCGTCCCGATCCGACGCAGGCCTCGCAGGCTGGCGGCGAAATCGGGGAGGTTGAGGGAGAAGTCCGTTTCGAGGTCACTGACAAGAGCCTCGATTTTCTCGGATTCAAGACACTCCGCGATCTGCTCGGCTCGCTCGGCAAATCGAGCCTCGGGCGCCACGACACGCGCCACTGGGCCACGGGCATCGAGGCCACAGGCGCGCCGCGCCGCTACGAATTCGGCGACACGCTCAACCTCGACTCCATCGCTACACTCAGCTCTGCCATCTCCCGCGAGGGCATCGGACTGCCGCTCAATCTCGAGTACGACGATCTGCACGTGCATCAATGCGAGTATCAAAGCTCCTGCGCCACCGTGGTCATGCTCGATTGCTCGCACTCCATGATCCTCTACGGCGAAGACCGCTTCACGCCCGCGAAAAAAGTAGCCATGGCGCTTTCGCATCTCATCCGCACGCAGTATCCCGGCGACTCGCTCAACCTCGTCCTTTTTCACGACTCAGCCGAAGAGCTGCCCGTCTCGCAACTGGCGCGCGTCAAAGTCGGCCCCTTCTACACCAACACCCGCGAAGGTCTCCGCGTTTCGCAGCGCATCCTCGCCCGCCAGCGCAAGGACATGAAGCAGATTGTCATGATCACCGACGGCAAGCCATCCGCGCTCACGATGCCCGATGGCCGCATTTATAAAAATGCCTACGGTCTCGATCCGCTGGTCGTCAGCGAGACGCTCGATGAAGTGGCGCGCTGCAAGCGGGCAAATATTATGATTAACACCTTCATGCTGACCAACGATTCCAGCCTGGTGCAATTCGTCCACAAGGTCTCGGAGATGTGCCGCGGCAAAGCCTACTTCACCACGCCGCACACCCTCGGCGAGTATTTACTGATGGACTACATGCAGCGCAAGTCGAAGACGATCCACTGAAGACTGCGCGTCCAGCGGATCGCGGGCCTGCGGGCCCGCCTGGGGGTATACCCCTTCCCCCCGTTTCTTGCTAAATATCTCTGCCCATTGGACTTAGCTTTATCAATAACTTACGCTAACCTTAATTGAATCAATCGCTTATGGCGAAAGTTGTCTCGGCAAAGGACTTAGCAGCTTTCCGCCGTTAGCCCTCAGCTATCGTGCCTTGGCCTAGCCTCTATTGTGGGGCAGACGATTGTTTGTTGCTTTCACAATTCGCGGAAAACTGGTTCGGGTGATTTCGGTGCGCGACATGAGTAAGCGAGAAATTGGGGAGTACAAGCGGCATGAAGAAAGCGATTCCTAAGTTCAAAAACGAAAACGAAGAGTTCGAGTTCTGGTCGGCGAAAGGAGCGGGCGCCGATTCAACCGCATTCGTTGACTGGTCCAAAGCCGAGCGCACCAAACTGCCTACCCTCAAGCCGACGCTGCGCACAATTTCGGTACGCCTGCCCGTCGCCATGATCGAGGATCTTAAAATCCTGGCCAACAAACGCGACGTACCCTATCAGTCCCTGCTCAAGGTCTTTCTCGCAGAGCGGCTTGAGCGGGAGCGGCGGCTTCGCCGCGCCGGATAGTACCCATGGGGTTTCTTTTGCCCTTGGCGAGTCCCACAGCGGCCTCCCCACTAACGGTCTTCGTTCGTGGGGAAGAGGAACAGGTCTTGGTCCGTAGGGTGGCTACAGCGGCCTCGGGATGAAATGCCTGTTACGGGCGGCCCTCACCATCCATAAACAGGGGTTGGATTGAAGACGATGGATGCAAAGGTACCGGCCAATTCGGCGGTGCCAATCCCCTGACCCACGGTGACGAATAACTCGTTGGCTGCTCCATTGGCCGTGGTTCCGCCGCCGAAGGCAACTCCCCAGAGGTTGTTGAGGACAATCTTCCTCCCGAACTCGTCTCTGATCGTACCCACAAACTCGCCGGTTTTAGCATTGAACCCGTTGATGGTGCCGTCAACGGAGTTGTTTGAAACCAGCAGCGTATTGCTCAACGGCCCAAAATTGCTGGGAGCGAGGGCAATGCCCCAAGCCTGATTGAGCGGCAGGCCCTGGATCAGTGTCTTCACGAAGGTGCCGTCCTCCTTGAAGACGTCGACGTAGCCACCGGCACCGACATTTGGTACGGCATACGTGACGTAAACCATGCCATTGATGTCCTGGATGCCAAATACCGAGAAGTTCGATGGGATCGCCGGGTCGCCAAACGACTGCACCAGGTGGAAGCTGCCGTCGAACATATCGATGTGATTGTTGGTGTTGTCCGCCGCGTAGAGGAAATTCCCCGAAGCGTTGCTGGTGATGGCCAAGCCCGTGTAACTCGCCTTGCTGGCCGAGTTGTCCACTACGAGGGTCGCCAGGTTCTTGTTCAGGCCCGGCCAAGCGCTGATCGTGCCATCCAGCGTGGCAAAGATGAAAGACGAGGCCACGCCCGAAACCTGGAAATCCGTCTTCGATGCGTTGGCAACGATTCCCGTCGGTGTGCCAGGGCCGTTTGTGCCTGCCGCCTCGACCGGTCCGTTTCCGGCGGTGGGAATCACAACCTTGAGTGCCTCTTGAGTTCCGGCTGCAGTATAGAGGGTCGACCAGCCGGTGTCGTTATCAGTGATCCACCAAGGCGAACCGGCGCTCCGAGCCAATCCCCAAGGATTGGCCAGCAGTGGATCGATGGTCGGGGCATGCGAATCGACTTGATTCGAAACCAAGTTGGTAAGGTGATATTGCGCTTGGGCCAAGGCGGGAACCATGAGAAGAACGAGGCCGAGGCACGGGGCGACTGCGATCCTACGAACCAGCATATTTCACTCTCCAGGGGAAAATTCAGGAGGCAGAGGGGGGGCCGGTCGGGCGGCTGGGCACGGAACCTTCTCTGGCCTCTAGGCACGTGATCGTAGGCCGAGTCGCGACCGGAAGTTGTCATCCGTTTGTCACCAGCTTGCTAATTTCTCGCGTTTGAAACAGCCCCGTCGCGTTTTCGCCGTAAGGAAGCGATGGGTCGACCTCTTCGGCGACGACATGAAATACATTTCTCCTGAAATGTCGGCTTTGTGATGACCGGTGGGTTATCGTCTCGTTCGGTGCTGACGCGTCGATCCATCGGGGCCCCACGAATAGGGGCCCCTACGAACAGGTCTTCGTTCGTGGGGAAGAGGGACGGTCTTCGTCTGTGGGGTGGTTATACGTGCTGCACAGCCTGCGCCAAATGGCTCAGGCTCGACTTCGCATCCCCGTACAACATCGACGTGCACGCCTTGAAGAACAGCGGATTCTCGAGGCCCGAGAAGCCGCGCCCCTGGCCGCGCTTCAGCACGATCACACTCTTCGCGCGATCGACTTCGATGATCGGCATGCCCGCAATCAGCGACTTTGGATTATCCCGCGCATCGGGATTGACGACGTCATTCGCGCCGATCACCACGACCACATCCGTCGACGGAAGCTCTGGGTTGATCTGCTCCATCTCGTAGAGCGATGAGTACGGCACATTCGCTTCCGCCAGGAGCACATTCATGTGTCCCGGCATGCGCCCCGCTACCGGATGAATCGCATACTTTACCGTGACGCCGCGCCCTTCGAGCAGCTCTGCCAATTCGCGCACTGCATGCTGTGCCTGCGCCGTCGCAAGGCCATAGCCCGGCACAAACACAACGCGATTCGCAAACGCCAGCTGCATCGCCGCATCGTCCAGGCTTATCTCGCGCATCACGCCGCCGGCATTCGAAGTAGCCTCGGCGATCACCGCGCCGAATCCACCGAACAAGACATTCGTGATCGACCGGTTCATCGCCTTACACATTAGCACCGACAAAATGAATCCCGAAAATCCATCCAGCGTTCCCGCAATGATCAGCACGTTGTTGCCGAGCACAAATCCGGTAGCTGCCGAAGCCAGGCCGGCATAGGAATTCAAAAGCGACATGACCACCGGCATGTCCGCCGACCCGATCGGGATCACCAGCATCACGCCGAACACGAACGCAATCCCCAGCATGGAATAAAACACAATTGGCGACTCCGGATGAATCCAGAAAGAAACAAAGCACCCCGCCATTCCCAGAAATATGGCCAGGTTCACGAAGTTCTGTCCGCGGAACTGGATCGGCTTGCCATGAATGATGCCCTGCAGCTTGCCGCAGGCGATGAGCGACCCGGTCGTGGTCAGCGAGCCGAGCATGATCTCAAAACCCAAAGCCCCGCGCGTCACAACAGTCATCTCGGCGCCGTGCACCAGGAATTCGCCTATGCCTACCAGCGCGGCCGCAAATGCGCCGAAGGCGTGCGACAACGCAGTTCGTTGCGGCATCGCCGTCATCGGGTCCCAGATGGCCATCCACGCGCCGATGATCGAGCCCACGGCAAGCCCGGCGATGATCCATATCCAAGTCACGATGTGTGCGCCGATGAGCGTGCCCACAATCGCAGCGAACATGCCGCCTTCGGCCAGGAACATCCCGCGCCGCGCAGTTTCCGGGTGCGACATGCCTTTGAGCGCAAAGATAAAAAGGATCGACGCAACCAGGTAAGTGGCTTCCATGAAATAGGAGGTCAGCGTCACTTGGCCTCCTCTTTCTTCGCCGCCGTCCGGCTCTTGAACATCTTCAACATGCGGTCGGTCAGGCCAAAACCGCCGACCACGTTGATCGTTGCTGTGGTCACCGCGATGAAGCCCAGGATATGCGCCTGAAGCGGATATCCTTTCGCCCCTGCCAGCACCAGCGAGCCGATGAGTGAAATGCCGGAAATCGCGTTCGTCGCCGACATCAATGGAGTGTGAAGGAGCGGCGGTACGCGGCTGATGACCTGGTAGCCGAGAAAGGCCGCCAGCGCAAAAACGTAAACCGAAGCGATAAGAACTGCTGGATTCATAGGTCGTGCTTTCCTGAAAAAAACTTCGAGAGCCAAGACTCCGGTGTTCGAATCTGGTGTCCGGCTCGCCGCTAACCCACTGGCTGCGCCGCTTCCAGCAGCTTGGCCACCCGCGGATTCACCGGTTTTCCTTCATGCGCGACGCAAGCTCCGGCGAGCACTTCGTCGCTCAAATCCACGTGCAACTCACCCTTCTTCAAAATCAGTCCCAGAAAATTCAGAATGTTCCGCGCATAGAGCTGGCTGGCATGCACCGGCACTTCCGCAGGAAGATTCAGCGGAGCCATCAGCGTCACGCCGCCAATGGTCTGCGTCGTCCCCGGCTTGGTCAGCTCGCAATTGCCGCCCGCTGGCGCAGCCAGATCCACCAGCACGGAACCCGGCCGCATCGCCTCCACCGCCGCGCGCCGCAGCAGCAGGGGCGCTGGCCGTCCCGGCACCTGCGCCGTGGTCACAATCACGTCCGAGTGGGCCGCAGTTTTCGTAATCAGATCGCGTCCGCGCTCGAGAGCCTCTTCCGTCAACTCCGCCGCGTATCCGCCCCCGCCCTCGGTATTGATGCCGCCCAGATCCACATCCAGAAACTTTCCGCCCAGCGACCGCACTTGTTCTCCAGCCGCCGCGCGCACATCGTAGGCCTCGACCACTGCACCCAGCCGCCGCGCCGTGGCAATCGCTTGCAGTCCTGCCACGCCCGCGCCAATCACAAACACCCGTGCCGGAGCCAGCGTTCCAGCCGCCGTCATCAGCATCGGGAACAACCGTGGCAGGACGCCCGCTGCATCTATTACCGCCTTGTACCCCGCAACGGTCGCCATCGACGACAGCGCGTCCATGGTTTGGGCTCTGCCGATGCGCGGCACCAGCTCCATGCTGAACAGCGTCACAGGCCCCGCCATTGCCGCACTCAGCGCCAACGGAGCTTCAAGCGGCTTCAGGAATCCAATCATCACCGCGCCGGGTTTCAGCAGCGCCTGGTCGGCAGGCCCCGGGGCATTCACCACCGGCAATATGTCCGCGCCCGCCAGGATCGCGTCCCGGTCCGTCACTGTCGCCCCGGCTTCTGCATACGCAGCGTCGGAAGCGCCCGCCGACCACCCCGCGCCGCCCTCCACAATCACCGTGAGCCCCTGCGCCAGCAGCGTCTTCAGACTCTCCGGCAACAACGCCACCCGCGTTTCACCGGCCGCCGATTCCTTCAGAATGCCTAGTTGCAAAGTGCCTCCATGGAGTTCAGGGCTCGGCAATGCGTTTTCATTCGCGCCTCGCCTGAAGTGGTTTCACGGGTCGCGACGAGTATATAGGTCAAGGACTTTCGCCGATTGTGATATTCGGCACTTTCTGCGCCCGACGACCGGCTGAGATCGACCCCTGCCTCGAAAAACCGCACCCGCCAGCAACACAAATTCACTTGACACGCACATTTACGCGCAAGCAAGGTAACGCTACCCCAGGGCCGGTTTGCGGCGCTCGCCACCTTTTTCCCCGCTGTGGCGGCAAAGCGCGCTATTCCAGCGAGGTCGAACGATCCATGGCAGTTCCTTTGACGTCTCAAGCCCCGACAGGCACAACCGTGCGGATCGGCCGCGTCATCTTCGCTGCTTCTACCGGAACCCTCATCGAGTGGTACGACTTCTTCATCTTCGGCTCGCTCACAACGATCCTCGCCGTGAAGTTTTATCCTCCCGGCAACGACACGTTCGCGCTCATCGCCTACCTCGCGACCTTTGCTGTTGGATTCGTCGTGCGTCCTTTTGGCGCACTCATCTTCGGCCGCATCGGCGACTTCCTCGGCCGCCGCATCGCCTTCATCATCACCCTCACCGTGATGGGCTTTTCTACGGCCGCCATTGGCCTGCTGCCTACCTTCAAAACTGCGGGCTGGTTCTCACCGGTGATCCTCATCCTCATTCGCGTATCGCAAGGCCTTGCGCTCGGCGGCGAATACGGCGGCGCCGCTGTCTTTGTTGCCGAGCATGTCCCCGACAACAAGCGCGGCTACTACACAAGCTTCATCCAGCTCACGGCGAGCTTTGGCTTCGTGCTCTCGCTCGCCGCCATCATCGCTACCCAGCAAAGCATGAATGCCGCCGCGTTCCAGGCCTGGGGCTGGCGCCTTCCGTTTCTGCTCTCCACAATTCTCGTGGCTGTCTCGCTCTACGTGCGCATTCGCATGCGCGAGTCGCCCATTTTCCAGCACTTGAAGGCCAACGGCATGCGCTCCGTGAAACCCCTCACCGACGCTTTCGGCAACTGGACCAACCTGAAGCAGGTGCTCATCTCGCTCTTCGGCGCGACGGCCGGCCAGGGCGTCGTATGGTATACCGCCTCCTTCTACTCGCTCTTTTATCTCCAAACCATTCTGCGCCTGAATTCCCATACCGCCCACATCGTGGTCGCCATCGCTACAGCCTGTGGCATTCCGTTCTATACGGTTTTCGGTGCTCTTTCTGATCGCATCGGTCGCAAAAAGATCATGATGAGCGCCATGCTCCTCGCCGCTTTTTCTTACCTCCCCATCTATCACGCGATGCAAAAGGCCGCACACAACAACGTCGTCACCGTCGGCTCCGTCAAAGACCGTGTCACCGGAGCGATCCACCTTACCCCGCTCACCACGGACGCCGCAGGCAAGCTGGTTCCCGCTCAAGAAGCAGTCAACGCCAACCTGCCTGCACTCGCGATTCTGGTTTGGCTTCAGGTCTTCTTCGCCTGCATGACCTACGGCCCCATTGCCGCCTATCTCGTCGAAGCTTTTCCCGCCAAGGTCCGCTACACTTCGCTTTCGCTGCCCTATCACATCGGCAACGGAATCTTCGGAGGCTTACTTCCCCTCATTGGCCTCAGCCTCTCGGCCTCGACGGGCAATATCTACGCCGGGCTCTACTACCCCATTGCTGTTGCTGCGCTCTGCTTTGTCTGCGGAGTCGTCCTGCTCAAGGAAACTGGTGGCACGCTTATCTGGGAAGAGATCGGACGGTCTGCTCCCTCCGCACTCCCGCCCGCCGCTGTCGCCCTTGAATCTCCCGCCCCCTGACCTCCAGCGCACCATGGGCAATAATAGGGAGAGTGCCCTTCACACGGCTCATGCTGCTGCCGCATTCCCCCTCCGGCGAACCCGCCTCGTTCTGTCAGCGCTGATTATTGGTACGTTCACTCCGGATTTGGAATTCTTCCTTCGGTTCGCGCCCAAAGGTCCTTTCGGGCACACGACTCGTGGGCTGTTCCTTTTTTGTTTGCCTGTGGGATTCGTCGTCTTCTGGCTCTTCCATGCAATTGTCAAAGAGCCATTGGCCGCACTGATGCCCCGCGCCGTTCGGCAGAGAGTTCCCGGCGAACCTTATCCCATCTCGCTCCGGCATCCGTTGCAATTGGCACTCGTGCTGATGTCCATTTTTGTCGGGGCTCTCACCCATCTCCTGTGGGATTCGTTCACGCACCCCGGTCATCGGCCTGCGCATCACTTGCCCTTCCTCACGCAAGCCGTCACCCTTCCTGTCGTGGGAGTAGTGCACTGGTACAAACTCCTCCAATATTTCAGTACGGTCTTCGGTTGCCTGGCCGTCTTCTTCTGGTTCCTGCACTGGATCCGAACGGCGCCCATCCAACAAGAGCCGGCCGGCAGTCTCGTCTCGCCCGCGCATGTGCGGATCGCAAGGGTCGCGATTCCATCCATCGCTCTGCTTGGAGCAGTCTTTCGGACGCTTATCGCGTTGGGACATCCGGGAACTCCGCGCGGCATCGAAATATGGGCCGGCGAATTCGCCGTGACCGCCATTTCTATTGCCTGGTTGGAGCTAGTTGCATGGGGTCTTACCCTGCCGCTGCCTGCAGTTCATGACAACTCACCGAAACCCGCGGACTCCGACTGAAAACCCTCCTGCTTTGTCCTTCTGTCTGCCCGTCCAAATCGTCCGGCAGTCTCGCTGTCAGTGAACAGCAACTTCTGGGGCGCACAGAATGGACTCTGTGGCTGGCGTTGCCTTGAGCGGACGGCCGACATGCGCAGCAGGCTTGCGAAACGTGAGCGCATAGGTGTCGCCGCCTCTCAACACCTCGAGATGAACCTCCGTCATCTCGGGCGGCACCAGATCGACGGGCGGGCTCACGGGTTCCTTGCGGTTCTTAAACAAACCGCCCGGCTGTTTTTCGTACACACCCTTCACATGCTTCTCTGTTTCGTCGGAGATCAGTAACAAGCTCCCCGGCTTGGCTACGCGAATCATCTCCCGGATGGCCTTGGCGCGGTCATTGAAGAAGTTGATGCCGCCCACATGAAACACAACGTCGAAGCTCTCATCGGCGAAGGGCAGGCTCTCCGCATTGCCCAGATAGAGATCGGCCTCCAGATCCCAGCGGCGCAGGTTGCGCTGGCAGTTGGCCAGCATCTCGGGGGAAAGATCGAGTCCGGAAAGTTGCACATCGCGCGGCAGATATTTGTAGTTGAGCCCGGTGCCCACCGATGTCTCCAGCACCGTATCGCCGGGTTTCACTTCGAGCCGATCCATATAGCTGCGGAAATGCGCGTCCCGGTCGACCCCTCCGAGGGCAAGAAAGACGCGTTGGATGTCGTCATAGAATCCGCCGATAGTTTCATACAGGTGGTTGTATTTACCGTTATTGCCGGTCAGGTCTTCCGCCTTGAGAAAGGTTGGAATTCCATCGCGAACAGGAAAGCGCTCCCCGGAGACGGAGACCAAAGCTTCGCGATGCTGTTCGCGCACCACACGCAAGGGTTCGCCGGTAAAAGGGCTGCGCAGCAACGCGACCGTCTGCGTTCGTTCGGCCCATGTCCGTTGCTTCTCCGGGCGGAAGAGCGCCCAGAGGCTGAGAATCAAAGCTCCGCCAAGGCATACCCGGCCGAAAACTCCATGGCCATTCCAGCTTTGTGGCAAGATCACGACATTGAAATGCAGAGCAAGCCACAGGCAGACGGCAGCGCAACAAACCGCAATAAAAACAATTGCGCCCTCATAGATTTTTGCCGCGCGGAACTCGTGATTCCACATCCAGACCATTACGGCGGCAAACGAGCAAATGAAGAACGTCAGGAGACCGTTTTCTGACGCGGCGCCAACGTGGAATGCCGGGTCCACTTCGAGAACCACCGCAGGAAGCGCCACCGCCGCCACTGCGAACGGCAGGGTCGAGAAAAAGCCAGGCAGCCGTGGGCTGATGAGGCGATGAAAGGTGAAGGGCAGAACACCCAGCAGAACAGCGAGCGCAACCAGGCCCACGATCTGGCCCACGAACTCCGGCAACTGCGACGCAGCGTGCCGGACTCCAGTTGACGACAACACGTGCCATGTCGCCAGCACGCTAGGCAGAAGCGAGAGCGCCGCCATCCAGAGAAATCCACGCCCAAGTCTTTGCGTCCCCACAAACCAGACTCCGAGGATGACGCCGGTCCACATCCCTATTGCGTGGATGAAGAAACCGAGAAGGAAGAGGCTCGCAACAACGCAAGCCGCGCTTTGCGACCAGCGGTTCATCCGAATATAGGCTCCCGTTTTGACTTGATCCGTGCCAGGCATCGTACACACTCCTTGCCCTTGTACTTGGTTAGTTGCCTGTGGCAGCAACATTCTCGTTGTGCCGTTTGCCGATCGTTTCTTCGGCCCGCATACGAAGAAGCGTGGCCACGGCCGAATCGCACCACTCCAGCGCGGTGCGCGTGAGCGCAATCCCCAGTTCAAGCGTGAGTCTCCAGAAGGGCGCATGAGGATGGGGCGAAGCTTGCTTGCGCATCAGTTCTTCAAATCCCATCAGCGTCGCCAGCATCTGCCGGTTCTTTTCCTGGCAGTCCCGCACATGTGCGATCGATACGCTCAACGGAACATCGCGGCCAAAAAACAGTTTGAGCAAAAACTCATTGCGCGGAGGATCGTTCTGGAAAGGAACTGCAAGCCACTCTTGCAGACAGGCGCGCCCGGCTTCGGTCAGCGAGTACTCCTGGCGCTTTTTTCGGGAGGCTCGCGGCGCACTGTTCGCTACAATCAGCCCCTCGGCCGCGAGCCGCGTGAGAGTCGGATAAATCTGGCCGTAACTCTCTCCCCAAAAGTGGCCCACGCTTCCTTCCACGGCTTTACGAATGTCGTAGCCGGATTTGTTGGGCTCGATGGAAAGCATGCCCAGCACAACGTAAGCAGTCCGATTGTGGGCCATACATCTGCAAGATATATCTGAAAGATATAAATGTCAACCACGATCTCCCCACCAACCCAAAATTTGCTTCATGTTTAGATGAAAATCTGCCTCGTTTTCTCTATCTCAACATGCATTGTTGAAGGCTCTTTTCTATGCATTCATCAGAGTTTTGCCGGGCCGGATTTTCCGGGGGCGCCCGGTCACTTGCCGCCCGCCCCCCCGGCTCGGTAAAGTGACTCCCACGCGAACTTTCGCCGGCGCGTTACCCCCTACGCCCATGCTCGCGGCCATTTTCCTTACAAAGGATCATCATGCCTCCCATTCCCAACTCGTCCCTTGCCAGCCAGGACCTCGACTCCACACTGCGCGAGAATCGCGTCTTTCCACCTCCGGAAGAATTCAGCCGCAAGGCCTACATCAAGAGTTTGGAGGAATACGAAGCCCTTTATAAGCAATCCATTGAAGACCCTGAGTCCTTCTGGGCCGGAGCTGCCAAAGAGCTCCATTGGTTCAAGCCATGGGATAAGGTTCTGGAGTGGAATCTCCCTTGGGCTAAATGGTTTGTGGGCGGCAAAATCAATCTCAGCTACAACTGCGTCGACCGCCACGCCCTCGGCCCCCGCGCCAGCAAAACCGCCCTCATCTGGGAGGGCGAACCGGGCGAAATCCGCCGCCTCACTTACGCTGAGCTCCACGTAGAAGTCCAAAAGTTTGCCAACGCCCTCAAGGCCCTCGGCATCAAGAAGGGCGACCGCATCGCTGTCTACATGGGCATGACGCCCGAACTCGCCGTTGCTTTGCTCGCCTGCGCCCGCATTGGCGCCGTGCACTCGGTCATCTTCGGCGGATTTGCCGCCACCGCAATTGCCGATCGTGTCAACGACTCAAGTTGCATCGCAATCATTACCCAGGACTCGAGCTATCGCCGCGGTGGCGAGATTCAGCTTAAGCGCAACGTGGATGAAGCACTGCCCGCATGCTCCACCGTGCAGCATGTCATCGTTTACAAGCGCACCGGCTCGCCCGTGACCATGGTCGAAGGACGCGACCGCTGGTGGCATGACCTGGTGGCCAACGCACCGACCGAGTGCCCCGCCGAGCCACTCGATTCGGAAGACCCGCTCTACATCCTCTACACCTCCGGCACCACCGGCAAACCCAAGGGCCTGGTCCACACCACAGGCGGCTACTCGGTCCAGACCTACCTGACAACGAAGTACGTTTTCGATCTGCAGGAGGCCGACATCTATTGGTGCACGGCGGACATTGGCTGGGTCACCGGTCATTCCTATGTTGTGTATGGGCCGCTGCAGAACGGCGCTACCGTTCTGATGTATGAAGGCGCGCCCAACTATCCTGACTTTTCGCGCTTTTGGAAAATAGTCGACGACCACAAGGTCACCGTCTTTTACACCGCGCCCACAGCCATTCGCGCCTTTATGAAGTGGGGCGACCAGCACGTGGCCAAGCACGATCTCCGATCGCTTCGACTCCTTGGAACAGTCGGCGAACCCATTAACCCCGAAGCGTGGATGTGGTACCGCGAGAAGATCGGCCACAATCGTTGCCCCATCGTCGACACGTGGTGGCAGACCGAGACCGGCGCCATTATGATCGCGCCCATTCCCGGCGCTGTGCCTACCAAGCCCGGCTCCGCCACGCGGCCCTTCTTCGGCATTCAGCCGGAGGTCGTTACAAAGCCGGACGCCGACGGCAACTTTCACGCCGTGCCCGCAGGCTCGGGCGGGCTGCTCATCATTCGCAAGCCCTGGCCCTCGATGGCGCGCACCGTCTACGGCGATCCGGAGCGCTACCAGCAGACCTATTGGTCCGACGTGCCCGGCTGCTACTTCACCGGCGACGGCGCGCGCATGGACGCCGATGGCTATTTCTGGCTCATGGGCCGTGTCGACGACGTCATCAACGTAAGTGGGCATCGCCTTGGCACCATGGAGGTCGAGTCGGCTCTGGTGGCGCACCCCAAGGTCGCCGAAGCCGCGGTTGTGGGCCGTCCCGATGAATTGAAGGGCCAGGCCATCGCCGCGTTTGTCTCGCTCGAAAGTGGCAACGAGCCCAGCGAAGCGCTGAAGGATGAGTTGCGCAAGTGGGTCTCGAAAGAGATAGGCTCGCTCGCCCGCCCGGACGATATTCGTTTCACCGAAGCTCTGCCCAAAACCCGCAGCGGCAAAATCATGCGCCGCCTGCTGCGCGAGTTGGCTACGCACGGCGAAATCAAAGGCGACACCACCACGCTCGAAGATTTCACCGTGATCGCCAAACTGCGCGAGGCCGACGAGGGCTGAAGCGCCGATCTGCACGAGTATGGGTGCCCCATACTAACCACGTTGTTTGTGGTTAGGGTGGGAAAACACCGACTCTTCGCTGGGCGACGCGAAACGCACGAGAAAGCAACGTCTCACGTATCGCACTTCCTGAACCAGTGCGGCGTTTCCTGTCATCCAACGCAGGTCTGGAGAAAGCGCATGGGCCGACGTTTTGCGAAACTTGCCTTCACGCCCCTCGTGAAGGAGCAACAGCAGCGACACGGGAGCCGGCACCTCTATGAACGGGGCGAGCACTCGCCCGATTTAGTCGACCGCCTCGGCCCGGACGAGCAGGCCTTCATTCGCGCACGCGACGGCTTCTACATGGCTTCGGTCTCCGAAACGGGTTGGCCCTATATCCAATTTCGCGGTGGTTCCCCGGGGTTCCTGCACGTGGTCGACGACCAGACACTCGGCTTCGCCGACCTCCGAGGCAACCGGCAATATATCAGTACCGCAAACTTGCAGCACGATGATCGCGTCGCTTTGTTTCTGATGGATTATCCGGCCCAGAGTCGATTGAAGATTCTGGGGCGCGCGAGAATTCTTGAGGGGGACGCGGGGGCCGAAGCGCTCATCGAGAAGCTGCGTGTCCCTGAGGAGAAGACACCGCCCGAGCGGGCCGTCCTGATCCATGTCGAGGGCTTCGATTGGAATTGCCCGCAGCACATTACTCCGCGCTACACCGAAGCCGAATTGACTGAAATACTGGCGCCCATGCGCCTGCGACTTGAAGCACTGGAAGCGGAGAACCGGCGCCTGCGAGCTCTCGCCGCCAAGTGACCGGCGAAAGCCGAGCAGGCCGCACCCGTGAAGAGAACCACAATCCCGGATGCAAATCGCCGCTCAAAGAAGCGTTCTCACCTTTGGAATCCGAAGCGCCGCCTGCACAGTCGCCCAGCTCAACAGCGTCGTAGCGAGAAACACGAAGAGGAACTTGATGCTCGCATGGATCGGCCGATCCAGGACCAGCCGTTGCATCCACAAAACGTAGACGTAGTGCACCAGGTACATCCCGTAGGCGCATCGGGTGAGGGAATTCATCCAGGTTCGCGGCTTCATCTCAACGCCGCGGAACAGCGCCAGGAAGCCGAAGCAGCTGGCCACGCAGCTCAGCACCCAGAGCAGCGCCCACAAGGCTCCTTGTCCAAGAGGCGAGAGCCGATGCACCACCGACCATTGCGGAACGAACCACAGCGCGTTATAGGCCAGTACGCATGCGGCAATCCAATACGGCCAGCGCCGCGCCAAACTTCCGTCGCGGGCCAGTAAACCTTCGGCAAATCCGGGTGCCCCCACCAGAAATCCGAAGGCGAACCATAAGGAGTAAATCCCGACGCGCGAAATCTGGATGATGAAAGGAAAACCAGCCCACGCACCGAACCCGTATCGGTGGAGTAACGGAAGATACGCAACCGCCGCAAGAACAAACACGACCGCGAAGGTCAGGAGTGGCCGGTCTCGCAATCGCGTCGCGAGCCTCCCAATCCGCAGCATCCAGGGCTGAAGAGGCCACGCCACCAGCGCCAGCATTACATCGAAATAGAGCAGGACCCAGATGAACCACGGTGGTCCAGGATAAAACCCCCTCGCAGCCAGCCGCTTATAGAAATCAAAAAAACCATGATCGGCAGCGGACAGTTGCCACGACGCATAGTAAGCAATCGGCATCAGGATCACGAGTGCAAAAGCAAACGGTGCCCCCAGCCGCAGCAGCCGATCGCGAATAAACCTGACGGTGCCATGTTTCTTGATCGCCGAATAAACAAAGAGCCCCGAGATAAAAAACATCAACGACATGAAAAACACATCGTTAAAGTTCTCCGCATAGTCAAAGAAGGCCCACCGCGTGACATCGACCACAGGAGCGTTTGAGCGAAAGCTGTCCTGCTTATCGAAGAACGCCCAGCTCGTATAAGCCAGGCAGCTGTGATGGGCAAGCACCATCAACATCAATGTCGTGCGCAAATAGTCGATGGAGAGATCGCGGTCACGCGGCTGGTTGATCTTGGCGAGATCCGGGCCAGGAGTTGCGATTGTAACCATGTAGCCTTCAATTCATGCGATAGGCCCTTAACGCAGTACTGGCGCCTGCTCCGACTGCATCGTTGACGCCTTCTTCAAATGCAAAACTCCGCCGCTCATCAATTCGTAGACAAAATAACCCGCCGGCAGGAGCGATAACCACAACACTGGGTAACGGTATCGCACGTCCGATACAACCAGGTAGTACATCAGCGGATAAACCACCAATACCGCCAGTACAAAAACAACCACCGCCTGGCGCCTGAACACCATCAGTGCCAGCCCGAAGATCGAAAGGCCTGTGACGATCCATATCGCGTAGTCGACGCCGTGCTGCTGGCGCATCCACCGCTGGTTGTAATCGGCAAGTCCAAAATTATTGCTGAACGCATATGCCGGAGGAATCACTTCGGCCGGTGGAAACCAGAACTCGAGGATGCGCCTCGCCGTGAGAGTCAGGAACATTGAAGGATGAGCGCGGACCCATGCTTTGGCGTCGGCTGTTCGGTTCTTATCGTATTGAACCTCGCCGACTCTTTGCAAATACTCAGCTTCGGGCCTACTCGAATTCGGATGATGAGTTTGGTAGCATCCATTCATCAAATCCCTGATCATGCTTGATTGCGCACAGTCGTTGTTCGAGGCATAGAGCGTCATTCCAAGGTTGGTTCTTACCACAAACGAACCGAGCTCAACGTAGTTCCTTCCGCCCCATCCCAGGATAAAGACGCTCATCACCGCCACGACAATCACGCAGTATCTCAGCGCGTGGCGCACGTGCTCCTTCGATCGCCAGATCAAGAACCCAAGCCACGGCAGCAAGACGAGCAGGGAAGAAGGATTAAACAAAAACAACAGGCCCGCGATTGCGCCGTTGAATGTCGCGGAGTTGGTCCATCGCTTCTTGGAGTCAGCGAATTGCGAAGTGAAAATGCAGAACATCAGCAGCCCCGCGACAGTAAAATTCGTGTCCCAGCCTGGAATGTGTTCCATCGCGGCAAGCCATAGCATCGAAGCAAAGATTCCGGGGATCTGGCTTCCATAAAACACCTCAGAAATGCGCGGCAACTGTGCCGCGACGACGGCATTTGTCAGAATGCTCATCAGAATGGCAGCGCCGTAAACCAGCCAGGGAATTCGGAGAATCTTGATCAGTACCGCCAGCAGCAACGGATACAACGGCGGATTGGCTGCCGTTGGTCCCGTCGCAATGGAGCCGAATGGATCTGCAAACGTGCCCTGTCTGGCGAGATGATCCGCGAGCCTCCACATCTCATCACCCAGCCTTGCCGGAGCATAGGACTGCGACCAAGCGCCAATCAGCCCAGCCGCAATCATCAGGGCGAGCGAAATTTCGCTTTGGTGCTGTCGTATCGATTCCAGCAACCGTTTCAAGGCGTGCTCCTCGCGACGAATTGTCCTTATCTTAGAGCAGTTCTCCAATTCCCGTGGAGTTCCGGCATCTACGAAGGCGCCCCTTTCTTGAGGAAAAAGGGCGCTCTGCATCCGTGGTTTCGCTCTATATCAATTGGAGAACTGCTACAGCTTTTCAAACTGGAGTTCGATTGCGAATCGCCTTGACGAGTCTTCGTGCACCGAACTTAAGCACTCACGCATTACGCCGTCGTGTTTTGCGGATTGGCGAGATTCTTCTTGGTGACGGCCCCCCGGATTTGATTCGCCGCAATGATCCATGGCACCGCAAGGGAGAATACAAAGCGCGCCAGCAGCACGTGCGGCTTCAGCGTTCGCGTAAACAGCCAATCCTGTTCGAAGGCGAAATGCAGAGCCAACGCCAGTACCACCGCCAACGGAATCCATGTCCACGGCAGCGCCACCACCGCCGCAACTTCCGCGAGGCATCGCGCCGCATTGCGCAACAGTCGTGACCAACGCACACCGAGAATCCCATCGCTGACGGCGTAGCGGGCAAGTTGCTTGCACGCCGACAGGAACGAATTGTGCGGACGATAAAGCGCCTTCGCGTTGCGCGGAAAAGCCGGCGGCGCAACCCGTCGCGCCTCAAAGTCAAACAGGGTGTCTTCGCCGAAAAACACCGTCTCTGGAAATCCACCCAGACGTTGCCACAATTCTTTCGTAAATGCCATCGACCGCGCAGTGCACGACTTTGTCGGTGCAGTGGCGTCGAGCTTTACGCCAAAGAAGGGAGCAGAAGCCAAGTCCCACACTGTCGCGTCCGTCAGGTCGAGGCTCGCTCCGCCCAGCGCGTACTCCGCATCTCCGCTCGCCAAGGGCGCGGTCAGTTCGGCGAGCCAATTCGGCGCGTAGGTGCATCCAGCATCCACACACGCAATCAGTTGCGACTTCGCGGAAGCAATCGCTACATTGCGGCCCTTCGAAATAGGGCCGGGAGCGAATTTCAAACTGCATGTTTCATCGCGGATCGCGCGCAGCGTCGGATGACTCGTTGCCGTATCGCGCAGCCATTCCCATGTGCCGTCGGTTGATCCGCCATCGACAATGATGATTTCAGCTGCCCGCGGGGTCTGGCGGAGGAGGCTTTCGATGAGCCTTGGAATATTCTCCGCTTCGTTGAGAACGGTGGCAATCACGCTGACGGCCTGCATGGCGGAAGTATAGCTTTGTGGCCTGCAGGCGCTGGCAGGCAGTTCTACTTAGAATTTGTACGTTACGCCAATCGAGGCGCGCGCATTGAAGCGCCGATGTGGCGAGTCGCCGGGCTGATACGGTTGCAATGTGAAGGAAGAGCCGATATCGTCTCCATACGCGCGTAGCCCCAGGCGAGGACTGAGTTTGTAGTCGAGCCCCACGCCGATGCCGCCGGCGAATGACTCACTGGGTCTGATCGAAACACCTCCGGTATGCGCGGCGCCGAGCAATCCATGAACAAAAATGCTCGACCGCTCATAAAGCGCTGCGTGGAACACTGGCCCCGCCAGGTACAGATCGACAGATGCGGGGACCGGGTTGGACTCTGTGACTGTCCAGGCATAGTGGCCGCCCTCTGCCGTCACGCCGAAATACTTACCCCAGTCGCGTGTCAGCGAAGCGCTCACGCCCTGCAAACCGCTGTTGGACTGGTTCACTTGGTTCAAGCTCGTATAACCCCAGCCGACAAATGCCGTGTATTTATACTCCGGTCCCGTCTGCTGGCTGGGGGCTTTTTCGGGGGCGATCTGGCAGTTTGCCGCAACCGGCATCAGTGCAGCCGCAGACGCGGCCAAAATCCAAAAGAATAGCTTCCTCGTCAATGTCAGATTCTCCTCGCTCCCATGGTGGCGCCTCTTCATTGCGCACATCGAACCGCTGAATGTGCAGGCGCCGTAACTTGAATCCGGTACCTTCATAGACTATCGTTTACCCCCCTGTTCGACGAAGCGCGATCAACGAGGCTGCACCCCCACAGGCCCAGAAAGATGCAGGACGTCCGCAGAAGTGTCATTCACTGTGACGGCTGTGCCGCTCGGAAGATAGCGTGCCAGCACTTCAGGCTGGGTCCAATCGAGTGCCCAGCCGTCTTCGATCGCCACAACGGTGTACAGTCCAGGAACTACATCGCGTAGCGAGAAACTTCCATCGGAGTCCGATTGATCGCGTCGTACGAGCGTCTCGAGATTGCCCGCCTGCTTCGGAACCAGCACGATCATCGCACCGCCAAAGCCTTTGCCATCTTTTTGAGCGATCCCATCGATCCGCGCTATGCCTTCTCCCAGCATCACTACCACGTTCATCGGACGGTCGCGCACCGTCAGCGCATTCCCTGCGTGGGCAGCACCGCCCATTCCCACAGCCAGCACCGGCATGATCTTGCCGTCGCCCACCAGAGTCACAGTCCATATTCCCGGCGCCACCGAATCGAAATGGAATCGGCCGTTGCGCGCAACCGTAGCCAGGCTCGCATGGCTCTGTGCGCCCTCTTGTGGTTGAAGAACAAGATGTGCTTCGTCCGGAGGCACTCCGTCTCCCGGCATGTGCAGCACGCCAGTGACGGCAGTTGTCGCGCTTCCCGAGTCTGGATCGACATGTGCGCTTTGGGTAGCGTCGAGTTCCATGATGTGCGACGGATCGCCGGCGGTCAATTCGTAGTGCCCCGGCGCAACGCCGTTGAACTCGGCCGAGCCTCTCTTGAGTGCATCAATAAAGCCAACACTCTCCGCCGCGATTTGCGTTCCAAAAACAAGCTGCTGCAATTCTGGCCGGGCAAGCCTTCCACCCGCTCGTCGCGTCGTGTCCACTACAATCCGCAACGCGGGAATCGCGTGCAGAGCTATGTCGGCTTCTACGCGGCTGCCCTTCGCCAGTGAAATCGGTGTTGCCGATGCTTCATCCGTGGTCGAATCGAAATAAGTGATCGGATAAGCCACATCGAGTTGGGCATTCGCCTCGCTGCCTCCCTTGTCCGAATCGCCGTTCGCTCGGCGCATCGCATACCACGGCTGTGCGGAAACGGCCACGAGATAATCTCCATCGGCCAGATTGCCGAACTCGTAAGCGCCGGTGTCGTCTGTAACCGCGGAGTCCGACTGAACGATTCGCTCGTCCTGCGCGTGGTGGCGCGGCTTCTCAAACAGCATCACGCGCGCGCCGTCCACCGGATCTCCTCCGTCGCCAGAAACAACCCCATGAAGAACCGCGCCGGGAACAAGAAAAAAGATCAGGTGGGTCGTATCCTGGTCCGGCCCTGTGACGATCGCGGTGTTATATCCATCATGATCGTCGTAGGAGGCGGTTCGATAGCCCCGCTTCGATGCAGTGAGTGGATACTTCGCCGCCGGCAGCCTCTCGAAGGCGAAGTGTCCCTCTGCATCCGAAACAACCGAGGCAATCGAGTGGTTGTCGTCCTCGGCAAGCGCAGAGACAACAGCTCGCTGCACCGGCTCTCCGGTCGCAGTATTGAGCACGGTTCCGGCTATTCGGTAGCCGCGCGCATTTGGCACGGTCGAATTCTTCTTCTGTGCCGGAAGCGTGGCACACACAACACTGAACAGAAGAAACGCAAAATGCACCGTGCCCGACCAAGACGCCCGACCGGTCAAAAGACTCGCGCATGTTCGCGTCATTGGTTCGGAACCTCGAGGACCAGACTGGCGTCCGCCGATGGACCCAGATTGATGGCCTGTCCCGCATTCGGCAGCGCATTCAATGTTGCGCGGTCGTGATACGCAAGCGCGACCGGCACAGCGAAGACGTAGACGTGATAGTTGCCCGGCGTCAGTCCTATCAAAGTGGCCTTGCCCCCGGTCGAAGGGCGCAAGGTCTGCACAATCACGTCTTCGGTCGTATCGAAATCCGGCACCACATACACCGTATAAAAAGGCTCTTCTCCAGTGCCGGAACCCGCAGTTGCCGCAGGTAGCGTGAGCGTGAGATGCGCACAATCGTCGCGAAGGTTCAACGTCACCGGCGCCGAAGAGCCGGAAATCCCCAATGTCAACGGCTCGCGCGCAAGGTTCGTACCGCCGGACGTAAGTGAACCTTCGCACACCTGCTTATCCGCCAGATTTGTATGCACCCAGTAGGTCCCGGGCTGCGCAAACGATGTGTTCAGCGGGCCAGCATACGAGCCGACCGCGAACGTGCTTACCATGCCATCCCCGATCCATCCGCCCGTCTGGGTCAGCGTAAGAAAAACCGAGTCTAGGCCGTCCGTGCTTGGGCTCGGCCCATTCGTCTGCGTGCCCGTCCTTGCCAGGTTCACCTGCACCGGATTGCTGCGAGCGTTGGCTAGAGCAATCCGCAGATCTGTTACAGCGTGCCCGGCAACAGAGAACTCAACCGCACCGGTGAAGGGCCCTTCATCCCGCAATGTCGTAGCCATGCCGCCGCGCCGCACAGCCAATGTCGGTCGGCCCGCTGTAACGACAAGGACGTAGTTCCCATCCGGCAAAAGAGCCTGGACCGTGCGTGTCGCCTGATCGTACTGCGCCACGTAGGGAAGCTGATGTCCCTGGCTGTCCGTCACCACCGCAGAAAAGGTTGTGCCGGGCTGGTCGGGCGTGAACTCCTGGGCCGTTCTGCCGCCGGAAAGAAACGCTTTCGCCATGACAGCATGAAAGGGCTCGAGCGTGAGTGACAGGTTAGCTTCCGCCTGTTCTCCGCCATGCAAATGGATTTTTGCCGCACCTGCCAGGTCGCGAGCTTCCGGGTAGAACTGGCTCGCGTATCCGCTGCGTTCCATATTGCGTGCGCTGCTCGGATAAACCAGCATGCCGCCCGACTCGTTGTCCATTGCTGGGGCGCTATAGACCACATAAGTCCCATCGGCGAGGCCGCCGAAACGATAGGCGCCATCCGCGTTGGTCCTTGTTGTCGTTGCTCCCGGTAAAACCAGCTGCCAGACGAGCCGCCCGCTCTGGACGGTTTGCCGCAGCAGAGTGATTTCGATCCCCTGTGCCGTGTCGCCCGTCGATAGCTGGACCTGTCCGTGAATCGAGTTGGCTGGAGCCATTCTGAAAACCACATCAGGCATCTCCGGAGCAACGATCACAGTATGTGCGAAGTCGCGAGTATCGCCCCCCGCAGCTTCTGAAGCCTCGGCCGTCTCGTCCAGGAATCCCGGTTTGATGATTTCAAACTGTTGCGGCCCAAGGGGGATGTCCGGCAGTTCATAGCGCCCCTCACCATCGGTCAATGTGCCAGCGCTGCCGTCCCCCGTCAGGCGAACCAGCGCGCGCGGCAACGGCTCGCCCGATGCGGCATTCAACACCACGCCGTGCACATTTAACCGCGCATTGGAAGGGGGCACGCTTTCAGTGGCCGGCGGGTCCAGTTGCTGCGCGGGCAACAGAGCGGGGAAGAAGAACAGCAGCGAGAGGCACCGCGGAGCTCGTCCGAATCGCAGAGTGCAGCGACCGGCAGCCGGGCAGTCATGGCGACAGAGTCTCAGAATGAGTCGAAGGCCCACCCTCTATTTTGACGCGTGCAGACGGGAAGGGAATCCGGCCCCGCAGACAAATTCGCTCCCAACGTTCCGTTAGCCCCGCTCCAGGTACCAGGGAATATTGATGACGATAATCCGCCGGTTGCCGCGTAGGAGCAAGATCACCTTCAGCAGATCGGCGCGCCGGTTGTGCAACAGGCTCTCCCACCAGTGGCGCACCACCAGTTCCGGCACCAGGACGCACACTTTGTGATAGTCGGTCTCACGCTCCACCGAAAGCACGTAGTCCACCACTGGCTGCAGCACATATCGGTAGGGCGACTTCAGAGTAATGAGTTTAGGCACGCATTTCCCGGCCGAGCGCAACGGGGACGCGATCTTCTCCTCCCACTCTGCGCAGAATTGATCCGTCTCTTCGGTAATCTGCACATGGACGCAGCGAATGTCGTCCGACATCGACAGCGCAAATGATAAAGCCTTCTCTGAGATCCGGCTCCAACGGTCAATCGGCACCACGACTACCGGCTTCGTCACTTCCGCGGCAACAATCGGCCGTTCGAGATCGGTTTCGCGGTTCACGCGGCGATAGTGCCTGTTTACCGCCCGCATCGCGACGATCATGAAGGCAACCAGCAGCGCCGTGATCCATGCGCCCTCAACGAACTTCGCCACCAGCACGACCAGAGTCGTGATGCCCGTGGCAAAAGCGCCCAGGCCGTTCATCGCCATGCGGAACGGCACGCCGCCACCGGGGCCCCCGCGGACAGGTCTTTGTCCGTGGGGTAGCTGTCGCTTCCAGTGCATCACCATGCCGGCCTGCGACAACGTGAACGCCATGAATGCGCCGATCGCATATAGGGGAATCAGCCGATCGGTGACGCCGCCGAAGATGATCAGCAGCAATGCCGTAAGCGCGACCAGCACGTAGATGCCCCAGGAGTAGAGCAGACGCCGTCCGCGCAGCAGAAAAACATGGGGCAGATAATTGTTCCCGGCAATCGCGCGCGTCAGACGTGGAAAATCCGCAAACGCCGTGTTGGCTGACAGCGCTAGCACCAGCAGCACCGAGCCGATGGTCACGTAGTAAAACCATCCATGCCCCATCACCGCGCGTGTCAGCATCGACAAAACGCTTTCATAGTGCGGGCCGCCGGGGTCCGTCGCGCCCACTCCATAAGCGCGGCACAAAACCGCGATACCCGCCAGCAAAATCGCCAGCAGAACGATAATGATGGTCAGTGTGATCTTCGCGTTCTTCCGGCGGTCATCGCGAAATGCCATCACGCCATTGCTCACCGCTTCCACGCCCGTCATCGCCGTGCAGCCGGAAGAGAACACCTTGAGCATGAGCCACAAGCTCAGCACCGCAGTGGCAGGAGGCAGCGGCGGCAGCGGCGTTACGGGACGCGGGTGACCCGCGAGCACGTTCCACATGCCCACGCCAATCACGATCAGCAGGGTGCCGGCAAACAGATATGTCGGAATCATGAACACGACGCCGGTATCGTGGACTCCTCGCATATTGATGATGGTCAGAATCGCCAGCACGCCCAGGCACAGTTGCAGCGTGTGCGGCTGCAGACTGGGCACTGCCGAGATCAGCGCGCCGACACCCGCCGAGATGCCCACCGCCGCCGTCAGGATGTAGTCGATCATCAATGCGGCGGCGGCCAGAAGACCGGCATTCGGTCCCAGGTTCTCAGTGGCGACGGTGTAGGAGCCACCACCGTTCGGGTAGGCCTCGATCGTCTGCCGGTAGCTGAAATACACGATTCCCAGCAACACGACGATCGCCATGCTGACCGGAACGATGTACCGCACCCCGGCCAGTCCCAGCGGTATCAGCAGGGTGAGCGCAGCCTCAGGCCCGTACGCCGCCGAACTTAGTGCGTCGAGGCCGAAGATCGGGATACCCGCAATGGGTCCGATCTGCTCGGCGCGCTCTTCGCTGGTAGCCAGAGGCCGGCCAAACAGAGAATTGATAATGCGGGTGGAAATGGCCATGAGATGTTGGTGACGACCAGGAAAGAGTCGGGGAGGCCCGTCGAGGGCATTGTCTCACGGCGGCACACAGGGGAAATATTGGCCAGAACGACTCGCCGTCAACCCGGCAGTCACACCCCGCGCAGCGCATGCGCAGCCCATTGGTGTTTGGCCGAGCGGCGAAGGCTCGCGCACCGCACCATCCCGTCTGGAAGTTTGCAGCTGATAATTGCTTCAGATTGTAATGGTTACACCCACCTGCTTCCAAGTTGCGAACGATACGAAAGGTAACCCAACCACCTCGGAGGGCGAGCCCTCACCTTTGTAGTCGGATCGTCGATAGGACCGGCGCGAAGAGCCAGGATCCTGGCCACCCGTCATTGCACACCGATAGAGGACCAAGGCCTTGAAAGCTTTCACATCGGTTGCCGAGTCCCACAAAAGTTATCGGCTCTCGTGACCTATGTTTGATGGTAATTCTGGACGCCTGTCGATAAGATGACACAGTATCTTAGAAAGACGTCGATACGGCGCCCGTATTCCCCTCAACAAGAAGCGCCAAAGGAGCACAACTTGAGTACCTTGAAGCAGATGGTCCCGGTCAGTGTAAAAACAACTGTCAAGAGCCTGCCAGGTATCAAGACTTGGTTCGAGCGCAAAAAGCTGATGGAGCGCTACGACGCTATTGTGAACGAAGTGTACAATCCTCAACTGATCCAAAGAGTCGAGGACGTGCACATCGCCGAGATCGAGATCAATCGCAACTGCAATATCAATTGCGTCATGTGCAACACCTCCTTGTCGACGCGGCCGCAGTTCAACATGGATATGGAGTTGTTCGAGCACGCCGTGAAATACACCAAGGATCAATGGGGCGGCCATACGGCCCTGCATACCATCGGCGAGCCCTTGATGAACAAGAATCTGCCTCAATATTTCGATATCTTGCGCAAGAACGGTGTGAAGATCCACCTATCGACAAATGCTCTCATCCTTCACAAACACCTCGACCTCATTATTGATTATTCCGACATTATCTATGAGTTTCGATTCTCGATCGACGGCGCGTCGAAGGAAACCTACGAGAAGATTCGTCTCGGTGGAAAATGGGACCGCCTGATAGAGAACATGGAGATGTTCCGCGAGAAAACGAAGGACACCAAACCGTTCAAGCGTGTGAAAATCGGCTCAATCGTCAGCCAGGATGTCCAGAACGAGATGGGACACCACCTGAAGTTCTGGAGCCGCTATGTACCCATGGACCAGATCGACTTGAACCTTGTCAGCGGGCTTTCGCCGGATAACAGATACTTCTTGACGCGCAGTATTTTGAAGAAGCACATTCAACCCTGGCCTCCCTGCTACATGCTGTTCTCGTCGGTTCTGCACATACTCAATGACGGCCGCGCCACCCCCTGCTGCCGCGACTATCAAGGCGATCTTACCTATGGCAACATTCGCGACAGTACGCCGCAAGAGTTGATCAATTGCGAAAACGTGTTGGAACTCCGGCGCCAGCACCTGGAAAATCGAATTCCAGAGAAATCACCGTGCGCGAGCTGCTTCTGCGTCAACCCAATCGTGGCGTCGCTTTTCAAGCTATTTGTTGCAGAGCTCGTTCAGCGTTTCTCGGACAATTGGGATGCACCCAAGATGCAGGGCCGCTTCAACGAGTTCTTTGCGATGTTTATGGAAGGCATTCCGGATCGCGAGCTGTTCGCCACGCTCGTGCGCGCATAGCACGATTCAGCATGCTCATCTGTGATCTCTCGCTTGCCCGTGCATTCAGACAGCTCGATGGAATTGGTGTGTGCTGCACATTTGGGGCTCGGCTGCTCCGAGTCCCGAGAAATGAATGCCCGCAAATCCACCGATAGAGGAGCGGTCTGTGCAGGTTCCTAGCTCGACCGTTGAGAACCCCGATCGTCAGGCCATTCTCGGCGGAAATGATGTGAAGCCGCGTTCCGAACGCCGCATGCCCGTCGTTCTGGCTCTGGTGTTCTTGCCTTGGATTGCTGTCGTTCTGTTCACGGCGGGGGGCTGGGCCGCCCTCAACTTCCTCGTCTACGCAATCGTGGTTTTTGCTGTTGGCTACGGCCCCATAAGCCTGGTTCTACCGACACAAGACCGTGTCCAAGCACTGTTTCTCGCACCCGCTCTGGGCGTCCTGGCAATCTCCGCGTTCAGTGCGTTCTGGGTCAGAGGGGGGCTCCCGCTGTTTTGGGTTCCGGCCCTTTGGCTTGCATTGTCCGCGGTTGGGGCATTAGGTCTCTGGCGCGATCGCGGCCAATGGGTGAAAAGCACCGTTGCCCACGGCTTAGCGCTTGCCCTTTTTTCCGCGCTGATCTGCGCCGTTTACTTTCTCCCATCGGCGAGCGAAGACCTTGTTCAACGCCGCGACGGGAGCTTCCACTGGAGAAATTGGGAAACCCAGCATTTCCATGCAATCGCCGCGAGCATCAAGAACGGCGGCAGCCCCCCGAGATCCCCTGGGACGGACACTACCGAACTTCTTTACCACTTCGGGCCTTTGGCTCCGGCTGCAGCTATTTCCCGACTTGACGGACTCGACCTGGGGGACGCGGTCGCTCGCGTCACGCGCGGTGCTTCGCTCTGGGCTCTCGTGCTGTCCTGCTTTTCACTGGGCACGATGCTGTCCCTCAAAGCTAGTGGCACAAAGTTCGGTGGCATCATGTCGGTCGCCGGGCTTTTCTTCTATGGTTCGTTGCTCGCCACTATCGACGACGTGCTCGCCAACTCCCGACATCATCTGATCGCCGGGCTTCTTCTCAAGAGATCCGACGGGGGGATGTTTGTCGATGGGGGACCGTTCGACCATTTCTTGAGTGGACATTCGTTGCTTCATGGCCTCGGGGCTATTACTGCAATCATCGGCATTTGCCTTGTTGCGAGAGAACGCGAGTCGGCAATCACTTGGCGCACCGTCATCCTGCTTCTCTTGCCCGCATTTGTGGTCCCAGTGAACTCGGTGGCCGCCCTGTATTGTTTTGGCATCGTTGCCATCCTCTTGTTCTGGGGACGCCTACCGGGAAGATCGTCCTGGGTGTCGATCTTTTTCATGGGCAGTTTCTTTTTTGCAGCCTGGAAAATTATGGGTTATAGCCATGCCCCGGATGCATCGGCAACGATACTCAATGTGCACATCACTTGGCAATGGTGGACGCTCGTAATGTGGTTGATGGCCGGCCTGGGATTTCGAATCGTCGGCTTTCGCTGGATCACACGACCCTTGAAGGAACCGGTCGCTGCCTTGGTGCTTGCTACCGTATTGGGCCTTCTATTCTTTTCTCTCGCCCTCCATCTCCGCGATAACAACGAACACTACGGGATCTATTTCCTGCAGAGCCTCTTCAGCATATTTGCGTTTTCCCGGATGACTTCCGGAAGCTGGTATGGCGTCGAACGTGTCCGTTTGGTCGAGGGTTGGCTCGGAATTGCAATAAAAACTATGATCCTGCTGTGTTCCTGCGGGGTGCTGATCGGCGTCGCAGCGTTTGTAATGCACACCGAGACTGGGGTCCCGGATTTTCGCTTGAAGATATTCCTGGCCTGCTTATTGATGGCACTTTTGTACGGTTTATTCACGCTGATGAAGCGCAGCAGCCGCCTTTCATTGATCGGTTCCGCGGTGCTTATGGGCGTGCTCATGATGGGGTTTCTCGCCTGGGCGCCGATTTGGTTCGGTTCCGCGGTGGGCGCACTGAAAGCCGACATAACGTATAAGCCGGGAGTCGTTCATGGGCTGCGGCGTCTCGGCGAACTGATGGCAAGAGACGAGTGCTTTGCGACAAACAAGCATTCTCTGGAGGGGGACAGCCTTCAGCCACCCAGTGAGCACTCCTACGGCTACTCAGCACTGGCCGAACGCCCCGTGCTTCTCGAAGGATACTTAGCCCGAGGAGAGAGATTTCTCCCATGGTTTGATCCCATGCTTCGCGACAACGACTTGCTCTTCACGACCACCGATCCGGAAACATTGCGCCATATCGCCGAGACCTGGCACGTCCGATGGCTTGTTGCCCGTCCCGGTACAGACATCGCCCTGCCGAGTCCATTGCCCGCTTGGCTCGTCGAACAGCAAGATTCCGGCGACCTCAAAATCTACCGCATCGACTAGAGCAGATTAGGAAAATCTGTGTCCGTTTTGAGATTCCACGGGTCGCCGCTCCCTGCTGGTCGCGTCAACTTGAGGCCCATCCCTGCGTTGCCTTTCTGCCATGCCGAGCTTCGAGCCTCCAAACCTAAGCACGCTCATTATCCGAAAGAAATCAACACCTTAAGTGACCATATTCTCAAGCGCCGCTTGAACCTCAGCCTCCTTCAAAGGGAGGTTGCTGACCAGATCGGTGTTGACGAAACGACAATTACACACTGGGAACGCAACGCAACCACTCCGCCGATCCGATACATTCGGCAATCATCCAGTTCTTGGGTTACGATCCTCTGCCGCCCGCCAACTCATTTTCTGAACGCCTTGCCACCGCGCGGCAGACGCTCGGCCTGTCGCAACGAAAGACGGCCGAGAAGCTGAGCGTCGATCCCGCCACAGTGAAGGGATGGGAGGCCGGACGGCACGAACCGACCAAGAGGAGCGTGGATGTGATCGGAAGAGTTCTTCAAATTCGGTAACGCGGAGGCGGGTTGAGACGTGGCAGTTCCCGATTGAGCGATTCATCAAGAACCCTATGGCGGAACGGCTTGCGTGTTTCCGGGCACTCCGTGACTCCGGCATAATCGAGAAAAGGGGTTTTCGGTAGAACGAACTATGACAGCGGGGGTACTGAGTTTCGAGCCGGTGTACGTGGATGCTTGCACACTTGCGCCCACGCCGAGCATGGCGCGAACCAGGCGGTTCAAAGCGTTGGGCGTTGCCCGTGGGAGACAACCGGCCGGCACCACGGTGGATGTGAACTGTGGCAACTCTCTGTGCTACGCGGCGAAGCATGTGGTGCTGCGGCGGTGGAAGAAGTTTGGCGGGAAGTGGCAGCCCTTGGCCACAAAGCTCGCAGGGCTGCCAGTCGGCGGGTCATTCGACCTGCCAGATTACCCCAGCGATGCGGCATCGAGGAGCCGGCTGCGGGGCGGTGTGAACGGGTGTGCTGCGGGCCGGATGTTGAAGTTCTCAACGCGGTCTCTGCCTACGGGCGGCATTCGCATCACGCGTACGGGAACGTGGGGCGAGGCGGACACCAAAGGCGAAGCATCTGCTCGATGAGAACATCATCCTGGATCCTTGCTGACTCAAAACTTCGTGAGGAATCCGAATCGCCGAGGACCAGATCGAGCCACCTGAGACTGGAAAAGCGCTAAGGCCTGTTCTCGTCAGTTGAGAATTACTTGCGGTTTGCCCCGTCACTCGAGAGTGACCGGAACGCCCACAAGCCGCCTACCGCGTCAACGAAAAGATGCTCCTAATCGTTTCAGTCAAGGGTGTCAAAGAGTTCCCGCACAGGGATATAAGCCCGTCCAGTCTCACCAGCGCGTCTAGTCTTGAGATCGAAGACATCTACCAGGCTAAGATTATGGGTAAAGATATCGCGCAGATCTACGCCTGAAAGGCAGATTATTCGAGTATTTTCACCTTATCTGAAGGCGACCAGACCCTCCTCGCTAAAGCCGGAGTTGCTTACATACAGACCCCGCGTCCAATTCGCTTTGGTTCGCACTGTTCCGGCGAAAGATTGAAGTTCGCGATTACCGATCGGCGCTTCCTGCCACTTAGCTTCAACCAAATAGGTGTTGCCATTAAGCCCAAAACTCCCGTCTATCTGTTCCCCGACTAACCGAAAGGACTTGCGCGGTGACAGTCCGGCAACCGCAAATAACGCGTCGAGAAACCCTTCAAAAGCAAATCCACGCTGTGGTGGGCCTATCTATCCTGCTGCGGACTTACTTGCTGCAGCACTGGTTCAACCTTTCCGATCCCGGTGCCGAGGACGCATTGTAGGAATCTGCCGTTCTGGGTCGTTTCGCCGGTGTCGACCT
>Ga0182024_10001227_pt1 | contig 66439 bp, 69 predicted proteins | sample P32metaG_FD_120480 | JGI IMG/M metagenome (GOLD analysis project Ga0182024, IMG submission 120480) | Permafrost microbial communities from Stordalen Mire, Sweden - P3-2 metaG (Illumina Assembly) | ecosystem: Environmental > Terrestrial > Soil > Wetlands > Permafrost | place: Sweden: Stordalen... | reverse complement strand
TTTCCTCAGCGACCTTAGGGCTAACTAAGAATGCCCTTGGTTCAACCGCCGGATGCGGAAAACCGCATGTCCGGTGGTGTGGGAGGGTGGCGGGGGCGCAATCCCCGTCACTCGACCCGATCGAAGGCGTCCGCCCCACTTAATCGAGCAGGGCGTCGCCGATCTTCGCGCGTGCGTTTACCAGATCCTTCTGGAACTGCACGTTCTTGGGATCGGCCAGCGATAACGCTCGCAGAATGTTCAGCCCTTCCCGATATTTGGCCAAGGCACCGGCGGCATCGCCCAGGGCGCGCATCTGGTCGCCGATGTCTATCGTCTCCCAAGCCTTGAGCCGCCGCAGACCTGTATTTTGCGCGTCGTTCTTTAACAAGGACTCCTCGATGGTCAACGCCTTGCGATGCATGGCCAACGACTCGGCGTGCTGCTTCCCAAAGTGGGAGAGCAGATCGCCGATCCGCTCGTATGCCAGGGCCAATACACGGCCCGTGCGTGTGTCGCCCGGGTCCGCCGCTGCCAGGGATTCGAGCATGCTCGCGGCTTTCCGGCAATCCTCGATGCCGCTTTTCCAGTTGGAGGCATCCGAGCTTTTCCAGCCGTAGTCCAGGTAAGCCAGGGCCAGAGTGCGCCGATCCGCCAGATTTTTCGGATCGGCAGCCGACAGCCGCTCGGCGATCGGCAGCAACTGACGGAGCTCGCGAAGCGAGCCCGCGGCATCGCCAACCCCCGTAAACGCGTCGCTGAGCTTGCCATGCGAAATGATGAGCTCCCGCTGTGCTGCAACATTGGCCGGATCCGCCGCTACCACTGCTTCCCGAATTGCCAGTGACTTGCGATAGCTGGCAATCGATCCGGGTACGTCGCCCAGGTTCGACGACCGGAACCCGCCTTGCACGTCACCGACTTTCTCATAAGCCGCTCCCAGCTCCCGCTGCAGCGACAGGTCGCCCTTGGCCTCTTTGGCCAGCGCATCCAGGTATTGGAGCGCGCGATCGACGATCAGCTTCCGCGCGGGCGTGGCGCCGGGCAGGGTCTGGATCGCATCGTGCACCTCAAACAGCAGCGAATTCGCCAGCTTTCGCAGATCGTTGAAGCGCTGCTCGGCTTTGGCTCGCTCCGCGCGCGCGATGAAGGTTTCGTGGACGGTAACCGCCAGGCCAACCACCAAAGTGAGCAGCACGACGATCGCAGCCGCTACGCCGGCCTTGTGCCGTCTGACGAACTTACTGCTTCGATAGAAGAACGTGTCGGGCCGGGCGATAACCGGCAGCCCTTCCAGATGCCGCCGGATGTCCTCGGAGAATTGCTCCACCGAAGCGTAGCGGCGCTCGGGTTCCTTGCGAAGCGCCTTGAGAACGATGTTGTCCAGATCGCCTCGCAGCCGGCGCTGCAACTTTTCGGGAACCTCGTCGCGCGTTTCGCTTGCAATTTGCGCCGTCGCGGTATCTGCCCGTGTTATCGATGCGCTGGGTTTCTCCGGCTCGGTCTCGATAACCGCCTGAACGATGTCACGCGCCACCCGGCTGGCTCGCCCATAGGGCCGTTGCCCGGTCAGCAAACCATACAGCACTATGCCGAGAGAATAGACGTCGCTGGCGGTGGTGATCGGCTCTCCGCGAACTTGCTCGGGACTGGCATATTCGGGCGTCATCAGGCGCATCACGGTCACGGTCTGCTCGGCGCCCGAATCCTCCGAATCGAGAATCTTCGCGATCCCGAAGTCCAATAGCTTCGGCTCACCGTCTTTTGTCACCAGGATATTGGCGGGCTTGATGTCGCGATGAATCACCAGCCGCTGATGAGCGTAAGCCACTGCTGAACACACGGTGCGGAACAGATTCAGGCGCTCGGCCACCGCGAGCTTGCGCTGATCGCAATATTCGTCGATCGACTGGCCCTCAATGTACTCCATCACCACGTAAGGGCGTCCATCTTCCGTTGTGCCGCCGTCCAAAAGGCGTGCGATGTTGGCGTGATCGAGATTGGCCAGGATCTGGCGTTCGGCCCTGAAGCGATGCACGCGGAACTCGTCGCCCAGTCCTGCGCGGACCACCTTGATAGCCACCTGCTTGCGATATTGATCGTCGGCCCGGACCGCGCGGTAGACCGTTCCCATGCCGCCGTGTCCGATCTCTTCGACAATCTGATAAGGACCAATCCTGGCGCCGGCCAGGGACACCGGCTCCTCGGGCGCGGCTAGGGTGGTCGAAGCCTCCACGGCGTTGCCGGCCAGAAAGCCGGTGCCGGCCTGCTCGTCGGCGGCGATTAGCGTTTCCACTTCCCGGCGCAGCGCAGTGTTCCCAGCACAAGCGCTTTCCAGGTAAGCGGGCCGCCGGGCAGCCGTCAATTCCAGGGCTTGCTCGAGGATCTGACGAACTTGCCGCCAACTGTCAGGCGTCACAGGAGCCTCTGGAGATTTCGCGGAAAAGCCAGGCCCGCGCCGAAGCCCATTCGCGTTTCACGGTCGGCACAGACACGCCTAGAACTTCGGACGTTTCTTCGATCGACAGGCCGCCGAAGAAGCGCAATTCCACCATGCGGCGCTGGCGGTCATCCAGCTTGGCAAGACTGTCGAGGGCGTCGTCGAGCGCCACCAGATTCAGTTCGCGCCGCTGCGGGGTGGCCATCGCTTCTTCCAGCGCCAATGTCAGAACGCCTCCACCGCGCTTGGCGTAGCCATGACGCCGCGCATGGTCCACTAGAATTCGACGCATCATCTGCGCCGCCACTCCGAAAAAATGCGCCCGGTTCTGCCAAGTCACATCCTTTTGATTCACCAGTCTCAGGTACGCCTCGTGAACCAAAGCCGTGGATGAGAGCGTGTGACTTTGTTTTTCCTGCTTGAGATAGTAGCGGGCCACGCGCCGCAATTCCTGATAGACGAGGGGAATCAAGGCATCCAGCGCCTCCGGGTCACCCCCGCTCCATTGGACCAGCAGCTTCGTTACGTTCCGGGCAGAAGGCTCACTCAAGCACGAAAATCCAGTATTTGTTTCAGTATACCGCTCAACAAGTTGCGGACTTGAATTGTTATGATAGGCGCCAGGGCCAACTGGTGCTGATCCTTTCGGCCGATGATTCTCGCGTATCTCTTTTAAGCAAACGAAGCCAAAAAACGTCGCTTTGATTACAACTCCTGAGGAGGAGAACTTATGAAAACGAAACTTACTAAGAAAATAACGGCGCTGTGCGCAATGACCGTGCTGGCGCTCATGTTGCCTGTCGCTGCGCTGGCGGACATCAACGCGTCCGCAGTCCTGTCGGTGGGAGAGAGCATAAGCTTGGACACCGGCGCGACAAACACCTCCGGTACTGGAGATCTCACGTTCAGCGGGACCAGCCTCACTTTCATAGGCTCCGCCAAGGGAGGATCCCTCGCCCTCCTCGGCTCGGGGCAGGCGACATTTAACTCGCTAACCCAGGCGGAGCTGACGGCACTGGCTTCGCTTGCGAGTGCGACGCCCATCCTAGCCAGCTCGATTACTGTAGGAACAATCATTGGGGTGGGAACCAACGGCGGAAACGCGGCGAAGTTGCTGGTGACGGCTATCAGCTCGACATCGATCAGCTTTCAATACACGACGTACGGAGCATCCAGCTCCGGGGGTGGCACTCCCACGGTCACAGGGGTAACGAACAACTACAGCTTTATTCCGTCCGGGTTCACGAACTCCGGCGTGTCGCCCAGTTCGATCATCACGATTTTCGGCAGCAATCTGGCAGCGCCTTTGACCGGCACGTTGACGTTGCAATCCAGCGCGGGAGCAGGTATTCCGACCAACCTAAACGGGACCAGCGTCTCGGTTACGGTGAATGGGACAACGGTTCCGCTGGGGATCTACTACGCGATCCCTTCGCAGATCGCCGCGGTTCTACCGGCGTCTACACCAACCGGGACCGGAACGATCACTGTGACCTATAATTCCGCCCCCAGCAACTCTTTCACCATCCAAGTAGTAGCGAGCGCGTTCGGATTGGATACATATTACGGGTCCGGCAACGGCCTGATCACGGCGACGAACGCCAGCACGGGGGCGCTCTTCAATTACACCAATTCCATGGCTCCCGGTGAGACTATTACGCTTTGGGGCACGGGACTGGGCGCCGACCCACAGGACAGCGACACCGTCTTTACTACCTCGCCCCACGCTGTCAACCAAGGCGCGGTCCAGGTGTGGATCGGCGGGTCTCAGGCAACCGTCCTCTATGCCGGTTCGTCGGGATATCCCGGCCTGGATCAGATTAACGTGACCATACCATCGGGTGTAACGGGCTGTAATGTTGCGGTAGTGGTGGTGGTAAACAACGTCACATCCAACTTCACGACTGGACCCTTCAACCAAGGGGGAGGCGTGTGCAGCGATCCGGCCTTCGGGACCAACGGATCTCAATTGACCACGCTCAGTGGGCAAACCAATGTAAAGAGCGGGGTCGTTTTCCTCGGTCAGTCCGTTTCTCCGAATGGCAATGGAGCGCAGACGACCACCAATTTCGCGTCGGCCATATTTGAAAGTGTCACGGGTACTTCCTACGGCGCTGCCAGCGGTGAAGTATCGATTGGCAGTTGCATAGTCACCGAGGTGATTTCGACGGGCGGCGGCAACCTTACCTCAAATGGTCTCGATGCCGGAACCGTTTCAGTCGCAGGACCGGGTGGAACCAATTATCCTTTGACCAGCATCTCGGCGGTTCCGGGATTCTATGAAGCTTCGCTCCCGGCCGCCGCGATCACTTCATCCGGCGGAACATTCACGTTCAGTTGGACGGGTGGAGCGAACGTGGGTGCATCCACGGCAACCGTAACTCTTCCAAATCCGCTTCTGAACTGGACCAATGAAAGCGTCGGGGCGACGGTTACGCGGTCGCAGGGGGTACAAGTGACCTGGACTGGTGGCGATCCGGGGAGTTTTGTCTTCATCTCGGGCAGTTCCTCCAACTCAACAACCGGAGCCAACGGCAACTTCGTTTGCTACGCGCCACAGAGCGCATTGCAGTTCACGGTTCCCTCTTATGTTACGGATACTCTGCCGGCGGGTACCGGGACCTTAGGACTGGAGAATCTCACATCCTACACCAGGTTTACGGCTACGGGTATCGATTCTGGTGTCGCGTTCGGCTTTACTGGGATTTCGATAAACAGCACTTACCAGTAAAACAGCCTGTAAATTAGTCAGCTCTGCGGAGGAGATGCGCGGGTCGGCCAGGGTCCTCACCGGCCCGCGCACTTTTTGTCTTTCGGGATAACTCACGTTGTTACAGGCGAAGTTACAGGCGAGCTTCGTTACAGGCGCGTTGGATGGCAGGCGGCTTGCTCCTTTGGCTGGTGGAGGAGCCATGGGCCCACAATTGCGTAAAACTTTCCTTTCCAGCGCCGCCGTGCTGGCGTTCTTTGCCGCTTCATCCTTTGCGGCCAACCATCACAGCCTGAATGGGACTTGGACATTGATCTCGGGCCGGAGCGACTTCGCCGGTGGAACCATGGTCCAATCCGCCAGCATAACGATCAACGATCGCGAGCACAATATTTCCATTTCGCGAAATTTCACGTCGGAAGGCGAAAACACAACCGCTTCTTTTACCTTCGACACCGACGCGCGTGAAAACTCGACTATTCATCAAGGCGCGGCTTTCAAGAGCAAAGCCAAATGGGAAGGTAATGTCCTGAAGGTCACGACCACCCGCTCCAATGGCATTGAAACAGAGCGGTACAGCCTGCAGCCCGATGGGACACTTTTGTTGATAATCGATCGGCCGGACCATCGCACGCTGACCCTCTACTTCCAGCGTCAGTAACGCCGCCGCAGGCGCCCAGCGTCAATAACAGATGCTACACTGCGCGTATGCGCAGACTTCTGTTCGTTCTCGCTTTGTCCGCATTGGCCCTGTTGGCCGCCGACATTTCCGGAACCTGGGCGGCGGCCGTCCGGCTGGATGCAGGCGCCGGCACCGCTACTTTCGTTTTCAAACAGGCCGGTGACGCGTTAACCGGCACGTATTCGGGCGCACTCGGAAACGCCGACGTCAAAGGTACGGTAAAAGGCAATCAGGTCGAGTGGTCGTTCGATAACGCCGATGCCGGCAAGATCAGCTACAAAGGCACGCTGGATGGCGCCACCATGAAGGGGACCGTGGAATACGGGCAATTGGGGATGGGAACCTTCACGGCCGAGAAAAAATAGGCTCGTCCGCCGGTTGCCGGGAGCCGGCTGTCTATGGATTCGGGCCCACCGGAAAATTGACCGGCAGTCCCGCATTGATTGCGGTGGCCGTCGGGTCGCACGTGGGATGGCCAAATCCGCTGGGGCTGGGCGAGGTCGTAAATCCAGGTAGCGGCGGAGGCATGTCGTTAATCATGTTGTCGGTATTGTCCGCCCCGACGCCGGCCGGTACATCATCGAAATTGAGCGCGTGGCGCGTTTTCCAGGCGATGATGTGATCGGTGCAGGATGTGTCGCCGCTGACGCCCAATCCGCCCACCAGCACTCCGGTCTTGTTGTAGAGGGCGAGGCCGCCACCGAAGACGTTGACGCCCCCAATCTTGCGCCCCACCATTGGATCGTTCGTTTGACCATAGTTCGCGGCATTTCCGTCGTAAGCAGCATCGGTTGATACCGGATTACTCTCCTGCAAACCGAATAACGTGCCGCCGGGCTGCACGGCCGCGTACAGGTTAGCGGTGGACAGGGCAAATGCGGGCAGGCTGAAGGCATTCGCGGTGTTGGCTTTTTGCGCCGAAATTACGCGGCTGCCGGGCCACTGCGACTGCCGGTCGGCGCCGGTGAAAACGACCGCGCAGACAATCCCATCGCGATCCACGATGGTTCCCCACATATTGAAACCCAGACCACCATTCACGCTCTTAGCTGCCGGCGCAATGCTCTTCAATGCGGTCTTCAGCTGTGTGTAGGTGGGTAGCTCGCTACACGAGTTCGGCGTGGTAGGCGGGCTAACGATTATGTTTTGGGCCAGCAAACCTCCGGAAGCAAGGGCACCTGCTACGACTGCAAGGCGCCCGATCAGAACAATCGGTTTTCTCATAGAGTCTCCTTTGCCAGGTCTCTTCTGGTTGGCTGGCCTAAACTTCCTATCAAGTGTTCGGTGATGCACGCAATATCGCGAACCGCCGAGTCGAATGCGGCCTGGTTGGCCTTAGACGGCTTATGGAATCCGCTCACCTTGCGCACGAATTGCAAAGCGGCCGCGGAAATTTCTTCCGAGGTAACCGGGGCATCCTGGCGGCGTAGGACTTTAATACTGCGGCACATAGATTGTGGCATTATCCTACAAACCCGATGACTTCCGATAGCGCGGAATTTTGGCAATCATTAACTTGACAAATCCGGTGTTTGGGGCCATACTAAACCATGGCCACGGAAATCAAAACTCTTCAGGAAGCAATCCTCTACTTCGCTGATCCCAAGCACTGCCGTGAGTACTTGGTCGCGCGACGCTGGCCTAATGGAGTCACCTGCCCGCGCTGCGGAAGCGACAAGGTAGCGTTCCTCGAAAAATACAACCGCTGGCAGTGTAATAGCAAGACCCATGTAGACCGTCAATTCACTTCCAAGACCGGTACGATCTTTGAAGATTCACCGCTTGGCTTGGATAAATGGCTGGCCGCAATGTGGCTCCTCACGAATTGCAAGAACGGAATCTCCAGTTACGAAGTAAGCCGCGATCTCGGAGTCTCGCAAAAATCCGCGTGGCACATGATGCATCGAATCCGACTGGCCATGCAGGACGATTTGACGGGCGGAAAGCTCGGCGGCAAAGTTGAAATAGATGAAACCTTCATCGGCGGCAAAGCGCGATTCATGCACAAGAGCGATAGACGGCGCAAGAACCTTAAGGGCGGTGGGAGCGCTGGCAAAGCAATCGTGCTCGGCATCCTGCAGCGCGAGACCGAAGACAAACCAAAGCGCGTTAGAGCCACGGTGATTCCTGATCGCACAAAGCCCGTCATGCAAGAAAATGTTCGTCCGCACGTTGAAGCTGGTTCGCAGGTCTATTCAGATGAGGCTGGCGACTACTGGCGCATGGACTCGGAGTACGCGCATGAGATCATTAACCATGCAGAGGAGTACGTGCGCGGGAACGTTCACACCAACGGCCTGGAAAACTTTTGGTCGCTCCTAAAAAGATCCATCGGCGGAAGCTATGTGAGTGTCGAACCGTTCCATCTGTTCCGCTATGTCGATGAGCAGGCATTTCGTTACAACAATCGCAAGGACATGAAAGACAGTGACCGCTTTGATCTGGCCGTCCGACAGATCCTCGGAAAGCGCTTGACCTGGGCCGAAGTAACAGGGAAGGTCGGCCAGCCCAATCCTGCATAGATTACAAAGCCACGCCAGCGACGCGGCAAGCGACGCTCAAATGGAATCGAGCCGATCCAAGAACAATGACGTCTCGGTTTCCCCCCCAAGGACGATTATCTTTGTGGTCTGAGTGATGTGAGCCTTATAGCGTGCCGGTATAGATGCCGCGTGCTCAGCGGTAATTGCATTGTCAAACGTCCCCATGTAGTCCCGTCCTTCGTCGCCGTGTATTCCGAATTCCTTAGTGTCGGTGTTGACAGCAAACAATTCGCCCTGAATGTCCATCCCGGTCTGGGTCGTCGTATTGACAATGGTGCCTTGCAATCGTGCCATCGCGGGATACTGTACTTCAACTGATCGTTTGACGGCATTCTGTGATCGCCACTCAAGGCCGAGCCCGTAATGGTTAGCCATATGAACTTCGATCCATTTGTGTAACGCCCTTATCGGGGCTGGACCAAGCACCCGCGCATGACGTTCCACTGCTTTTGCCTCGATGAGGTCAAAGACCACCGTAGAGGCGTCCTCTATAGGAGACACCGCAAATATTCCTACTTCTCTTGGCACGGTCACGACAACCCCAACAGAAGATGCGAACGAATAACCATACCCAAGATCTAACGTTTCGGTTCCCGCTGGCTTCTTTCGTTTGCCCTTCCCTGATCTCGTTAGGGACGTATACACAGATGCAAAAAACTCCTGGAAACCAGCCCACGCCTGCGCTATTCCAGCCAAGGTTGGCCGATCCGAATCGTTCAGAATCCGGTAACGATAGACCTCAAGCTCCAACTGAGCAGCGACTTCGAGGTATTCCCGCTCCAATCGTCTCTGAAGTTTTTCCAGCGCACGGATGTTTGCGATCACCGAGCCGGGTGTATCTCTGCCGCTTAGCGCAATAGCGCGCTCGTATTCAGCAATGAGCGCATTCGTGCTCTGTATACGATCCTGTAGTTCGACGATGGCGCTCATTGCACTGGCTCCTCGCTGGGAGTTTTTAGTATCGCCTTTTTGACCGGCTCAAGATGAAGCACCGCGATCCCTTTCGGTTCTCTCGTGGCGACAGCATACCCGTAGACGTTTTCTTCCCAGTGCCGCAACGTGCTGACTGTAAGCGGATACCAGGGAGACCCAGCTTCATAAAGCAATACCACGTCGGTGTGGCACATGAAGGACTTCTTGGGGTCGTCTTCGTTAGAGATTAGCCACTCAATGAAATCACGTTGCGCTGGTGTTCCGCCTTCGTGAAGTGATGCGGAAATAAGAAATATGAAATCGATATCTTCTGGATCAATTTTCTTTGTAAGAAAACTTCCATCTACCCAGACATCGCAAGTTAACTCGACCCCTATTGATCGCTCCAGGACGGCCTCAAAACCCGCCATGATATCGGCGCGAACTGTTGAATCTGGAAACTCCAAAACGCAGCGCTTGCGAATTTCCTCAAGGTCTAGTTCATGGAATCCCTGCGCGAAAAGCGGTGAGTATTCCGGTTTGTGGGCCAAGTCTCGAAATCATTTCACATTGCCCGCTGGCCAGTCAACTCCTCGCTGACGTATCATGGGTCGAGATGAAACCAGCCCTTCCACCCATCGAAGTTCCTGGCTCAACGCCCTTTCAAAAAATGGACAATCTATTCCGCGCCGTCATTGCCGTTCCAAAAGCGGAGATCGACAAGCGCGAGAAGGAATGGAAACAAGCGAAGAAGAAAAAGCGGTCGAAACAATCATCCTGACTTTGTGGCGAATCGGCCTTCCGCATTACTCGACACTCGGATTATCTATTGTGGAGATTGTCTCGATCAGCTCCGCAAATTGCCGGAAGCCTGCGTCGATCTGATCTACATCGATCCGCCGTTCAATTCCAATCGCAACTATGAGGTATTTTGGGGGGAAACCAAAGAGAAGCGAGCCTTCGAGGACCGCCACGCTTCTACGGCTGCGTATCTAGATTTCATGCGACCGCGTTGCGTAGAACTGGCGCGAGTTCTGAAAAAGACAGGCAGCTTCTATTATCACTGCGACTGGCACGCTTCCCACTATGTCAAGGTGATGCTGGATCAAGTGTTCGGCGAACACTGCTTCGTCAATGAAATTGTATGGAAGCGCTCCGCTTCACACAATGATGCGAAACAAGGGAGCAAGCACTACGGGCGATTACATGACGTTCTGCTATTCTACAACGGTGGAAGTGACGACTACACCTGGAACCAACAGTACGTGCCTCTAGACCAGTCCTATATCGAATCGCATTACGGTCAACGCGACGAAAACGGCCGACACTTTCAATGGACCGATTTACGAGCGCCTGGAGGGGCCGCTCCATCGAAGGGCAATCCGCATTACGTCGTTCTAGGAGTAGACGGATACTGGCGATACACCAAAGAGAAGATGGAACAGTTCATAAAGGATGGCAGGGTTGCCATTCCTCCAGGAGGAAACGTTCCGCGCTACAAGCGTTATTTGAGCGAGTCCAAGGGGCTCCCTGTCGCCAGTCTATGGGACGATATAAATCCGGTAAATTCCCAAGCAAAAGAATCACTGGGCTATCCGACACAAAAGCCGCTTCCCCTCCTGGAGCGCATCATAAAGACGAGCAGCAATGAAAATGACATCCTGCTGGATGCGTATTGTGGGTGTGGCACCGCGCTCGTGGCAGCACAAAATCTTAACCGGCAATGGATCGGCATTGACATCTCTCCGACTTCATGCCGAGTCATGGCAAAGCGACTCCGCGACGTTAGCAAGCTGCCCGAAGACGAAACACTTTGGAAGATAGGCCGAGGCTTTATCGTTCGTGATCTCCCACGTACTGAAGCCGAGTTGCGGAGAATACCGCCGTTCGAGTTTGAGAACTGGGCTGTGATCGCTCTCGGGGGCATCGGCAACAAGGCACAAGTGGGGGATATGGGGGTCGATGGGCGCATATTTCCAGCCAGCGCATCGCCAAAGCTCAAGCCCCACGCCTTCGACTTCATGGACCAGTGGTATCCAATCCAGGTTAAGCAGAAGGACAAGGCGGGCAGACCCGACATCGATTCGTTTGAAGCGATGATGGCACGAGAAAACCGGACGAAGGGATTCTTCGTATCGTTCGATTTTACATCCGACGCACTATCTGAACTCAGCAGCTTCTTTCGCAAGAGCGGGCGCGTCATCGTTCCGTTCACTGTTCGGGAAATCCTGGAAGATCAGATAGCCCAAAAGCTCGCTTGACGAATATTCGGCAGCGTTTTAAAAATGCAGTGTCATAAAGATAACGCGAGTGTGGGACGATAGATGTTAAGGGGATGGAAGGTCAAGCGCAGCCCGAGTGCAAGGGGCAATTAGGCGGTAACCGTGCGCCGTTGTGCGATCAGTGCCCATGCAGAACGCCCTTTGAACCGACCGAAAGGCTGCGACGCGGCAAGGAACTCTACTTCGAAGAACCGTTAGACGATGATATTCGCGACATCGTTCTGACGCTGATAGCGAACGGTGTTGAAACGTTCGAATCGTGCCAGGGTGGTCCGGGTCATATATACCCTTGGCCGACGGTGCGCTTCACTGGCTCCCCCGCAGAGGGATTGAGGGCGCTCTCTGTCGCATTGTCCTACGGGTTGCCCGTTTCTCAACTTCGCCGAACCTGGAGCGTTAGAGACGAATCGATTCACGGACCCTGGTGGGAAATGACCTTTGACCCGCCAAAAGATTCGCCTCTATGGTCCGCACGAAACCTCGGACTCGACAACGGCAATTCTGCGGCCTAAGGGTTCGTCCTGTTATAGCCCTCGCAGTGCTCGCAGAGTTTATAGCCGTTGGTCCCAGGCCGATTTTCTTTCTCTACTTTTATGTCTTTGCCTGGAGCGCAAAGGGTGTTGTTGTGATAGCGACGATTCGCGGCTGGCTTCTTGTCCTCATTAACGGAGTAGAAGTCGGGTTCTTTTGCCATTGGGTTGTGTTCTCCTTCAAGCGAAGTATACTACTGCGGTGCCGCCGTCGGACTCCGGCACTGTTCGGCCTGTCACATCGCCCCAATCGTCGCGTACCCAACAGAGATTTGTCAACGTAGTTATTGCCGGAATTTTTACCGCGATATCAGTCACTTCCAGAAACCAACCCGGAGCTCGCGCAAAGTCGCGCGTTAAGGTCAAGGGGAGCAGTTATGTCAGAGCATTCCCGCAGAATCGACCAGACCCAGGCGTTGCTCTATCATGCCCGCGCCGCCACGCCATTTTGCTCGGAGGATGGCGAACCCTGCGCCAGCATACCCTCGACACTCGACTCGCGCCGCGTCCTCGCACTTCGTTCCGCCTCGTTTCGCGATTGGCTTATTGCCAATTTTTATAGCGAGTACGAAAGCGCGCCCTCCCTTACCGCTTTCCGCGCTGCGCTGCGAATGCTGGAAGCCCGCGCGCGCTACGGAGATCTGCCGGCTCAAAAGGTAGATCGCAGACTCAGCTTCGAAGGCGATCCCTTCACGCCCTCGCGAATCATTCTCGACCTGGCGAATGCGGCCGGCGAAGTCCTCGAAATCTCGTCCCAGGGCTGGCAGATCACGGGTAATTTGCGCCATCCCTTCCATCAGTCGCCGACAGCTTTACCGCTGCCGGGTCCAGCTTCGTCGACATCTTCGCAGCCGCTCGAACAATTCGCCGAAATCTTTCGGATCACCGCAGCGAATCGAACGCGCGCGTTCACCTGGCTGGCCTCGGCTCTCCGCCCGATTGGGCCGTACCCGATACTGGTGATCCGCGGTCCGGCCGCCAGCGGAAAATCTATATTCGCTCGCGCTCTCCGCGCTCTCATCGATCCATCCAGCGTGCCGCTGCGGCCCTTGCCGGCGCGCGGCGGGGAACTTTTGCAGACGGCCCTCCAAAACTGGATACTGGCCTTCGATCAGGTCTATCGCGTGCCGTCCAAAATGTCGGAAGCGCTGTGCGCGCTGTCGTCCGGCGACGCTCTCGAAATCGCACGTGGCGCGCGGCCTCTGATCCTGATTACACCGACCGATGAAACGCGGCTGGCCTGGAGCCCGTCGCGGACTTTTTCCAATCGCACCGTCACCATCGATTTAACCCCCATAGCCGCCCTGCGGCCGGAAGCCTCGCTATGGGCGCAGTTGGAGGGGTTGCGTCCGGGCATACTGGCTACGCTCGCTAGCGCGGTGGCGAGCGCCCTCGGCCATATCCGGGAAGTCGACATTGGAAATGTGGCTCGCTTTCCCGATTGCGCTGCCTGGGTGACCGCAGCCGCTCCGGCTCTCGCCTTGGACCGATCCGCCATCCTCGACATCTTCACCGACTCCAACTCGATGTGGACCGGCTCCGATCCGCTGCGCGAGGCCGTCCAGGCATTCCTTCACGATCAGGGGACCTGGACCGGGAGTGCCACCGAACTGCTCAACCAACTACGCAGAATCGCGCCGCCGGCCGCTCTCCCAGCCACTTCCAAAGGCCTGTCGCAAGCGCTTGCGCGGGTCACCGGCCTCCAGATTGCGCGAAAACGCGATTCGCATGGCGACCGCGTTCTTACCATTGAAGCAACATCTGACGCGGCCCCAAAAATCGCCCGGCAGAGTGGGCGTTGAGTTGCACGATACTAACGTGTGACCGACTTTTGGAGCACGTTACGCAACGTTAGAGAGGAGAGACTATGTCGCTGATACTTTTTATTATCCTGATCGTTTTGCTTTTGGGGGCACTTCCTACGTGGCCTTATAGCAGGGGTTGGGGTTACTATCCGAGTGGTGGTCTGGGACTAGTGGTCCTGATCCTGATCATCCTTTTATTGATGGGCCGCATCTGAGGGCAAAATCTTCAAGCTGCGGGAGGATTTGCCTTCGCCACTATTGTTCTTTGTTTTCCGATGCGGCCACGGCGGGCGCCGGGTCGACCGGCTTATCTTCCGTCGGCCGCAATTTGCGCAGGATATCGGCCACGTAGTTGAGGGTTTCAGGAATCGGTGGAATACCGCCTTCCTGATCCACTCGCGCCGGTCCAGCGTTATAGGCGCTCAGCGCCAAGGTGAGATCGCCGTCGTATTTTGAGAGTAGAAGCCTGAGCAGCTTTGCTCCGGCGTCGATATTTTGTTTGGGATCGAAGGGATCTTGAACTTCAAATTGTTCGGCGGTCTCGGGCATCAACTGCATTAGGCCTTCCGCTCCCCGGAACGAAACCGCACAGGGCCGGGCCGCGGATTCTTCTTCCACCACCGCTTTAATCAAATCAAAATTCACTTTTTCTTTTTGCGCGGCGCCGGTAATAATTCCGTTGAGTTGTTCGGCGGGCAGCGGATCGCACTCGGCCAGCAATCCCAGACCGGTGGGTGGCGCCTCGGTGAAGAATGACGCCCCGCCCGAGCTTGAGGCCGCCATCTTCGCCGCAGCCAAAGCCTGTGCGCGGATCGATGCCCGCTGCTGGGCCAGAGAGGGCGCCATCGCCGCGTGTACATTGGCCTCGGACATCGGAGGGGCTTGAGCATAAGCGCCCGCGATGCACAGTAACGCAATCCCGAATTTCATGGGCTACGCTTTCATGGGTTAAACAGCGATCGAGCCCGGGGGCGGATTGTTGGGGTCGTAACTTGCGGTTCCGTTGGATAGGCCGGGCGCTGCTGGCACGGGGCTCTGGAAAGCGGACGGCACCCAGGTGTAGCCCATATCCTGCCGGAGGGTGGTGACCTTGGAGGGGTCCCATCCCCACACCATGATCGGTGTATCGATCTGGTATCCGGAAGCGGCCAGTTGTGAGGCGGCCACCGCGCGCTGCGTTGGATCGTCGATGTTCTGTAAAGCTTGAACGGCGGGCGGCTGGCTGGCCCAGTAGGCGGCGTCGAAGGACAGGTCTGAATTCACGGAATCCGTAGCGCTAGTCGATTCCGCCGGTGCTGTTGCGGCGCTGGCAGTGCCGGCAGTGTCCGCGGCGGTGGCAGACGCGACTGGTGTAGTGGCATTTGCAGTTGATGCGCTGCTCACGAGCGGCGCTATAGACAGATTGACGTTATTCGGATTTATGCCGAACTGTTCCAGCGTGCTGGTGAGGGCGGCGGAAAGCTGGCTTTGAAAACTCGTGCCGTCAGGTAGGCCGGCCGCGTTTATCAGCGTTGGCTCGTCGGCCGTGTTAGTTGAATATGGCGAAACGCCGTTGAGTTGAATCATGATTCTTTACTCCGGATGTAAATTTGTACTCTCATTGCATAAACTCACGACATGGCCCTGGCGCCCATCAGTTTGTAGATATAAGCCAGGATCTCGGCTACTGCGCGATAAAGATTGGGTGGAATCTGCTGCCCCACGTCCACGGACTTGTATAAAGCTTGGGCCAGCGGCGGATTCTCGATTAAGGGGACCTGATGTTCCATGGCCAGGGCGCGAATGCGCAGGGCCAGGTAATTCTTGCCTTTGGCAACCACCACGGGAGCGGACATCATTTCGTGTTGATAGCGGATAGCGACCGCGTAGTGAGTGGGGTTTACCACCACGGCGGTGGCAGTCTTGATGTCCTCCATCATTCTGCGGCGGCGCGCATCGCGTTGCAGGCGCCGGATGCGCATCTTGATTTGCGGATTGCCTTCGGTATCTTTCTGCTCGTCGCGAACTTCCTGCTTGCTCATTTTCATCTGCTGATTGAAGCGGCGATGCTGGCGGAACAGATCGATCATGCCGAATAGAAGAAAAAAGGCCACGCCTTTCCAGAGCAAGCTCAGGCAGAGCGAGCGCATGGTCCCGAGTCCAACTTGCAGGCTGGCGAGCGGGAGCGCCAGCAAAATATTCGCATTCTGGACGACGATCCAGTAAAGCAGCACGCCGAATACAAGAATCAGCGCCGCGGCCTGGACAGCCGAAGCGAAACCCTTCTGAGGAGCCGACTTCAGTTTGGAAATGGGACTGAAGTTTACAGGTTTGGGCATCAGGCGATGGAGGCTGAAGGAAAAGCGCGTGGAAATAAGCTGGAAAAACACGCCCGTCGCCACCAGGATCGCGCTGCCTGTCATCAAGGGAAATATGGTTTGCGCGAAGGCTTGATGCACCACTTCCACGAGCGTGTCGTTGCCCTGATCGGCACGGAATGCCTGACGGAGCACGGAGCCCGCTGCATCTTTGAAACCGGCGAACAGCTTCGGCCCCATTTCGCCGAGCAACACGACGAATACCGTGAATTGCAGACCGCTGACGAAGTCCTTGGAAGAGGGGAACTGGCCCTCGCGGCGGGCTTTGATTAGTTTCCGCGGTGACGGTTTCTCTGTTTTGTCGCTGTTGCCGGGCATATCGAATCGGGGATGCGATCAAAATCCAAGAACCTTGGCCAGAGCGCCGAAGGCGACGCCGGCGGATTGCTGGTAGATCTTGGGCACCAGCAGGATCAGAAAACTCAAAGCGGCTAAGGACGCCACCATTTTGATAGGGAAGGCCAAGGCGACCAATTGCAACTGTGCATTGAGCCGGCCGAGGAGCCCGATCGATAGATCGATGAGGAACATCAATATCATCACCGGAAGCACCAGCCGCAAGCCGGTGGAGAAGGCACTGGAGCCGAGCATCGCCAAGGTCTCGACGGCCGAGCGCGAAAGGGCCACTGAACCGGGCGGATGGGTTTGAAGACTGCGGGCCAGAATCGCGAGCAGTTGGCGGTCGAGTCCAAGAGCAAAAAACAGAAGGCCCGCGGTAAGCTGGGCGACGACGATGAGAACGGTGGAATCGACTTCCGTATTGGGATCGACCATGGCGGCATAGGAGAATCCGGCCTGGGTGCTGATCGCCTGGGCGGCAACATAAACAGCTTCTATGACGAAGGCCACGGCCAGCCCGGCGGCCAGACCGATGGATGCCTCCACCAGGATCCAACCGCTGACTTCCAGGATCGAAGCGGGCACGGGCGCCAGCTTGGGCCACAGCGGGAAAAGAGCAAAAGTCAACGCCAGGGCCAATACCATCTTGGCGGCGCTGGGCCCGCTCTTGAACGCCGGCAACGGAATAAATATGAAGATTCCGGAAACTCGCGCCAGCACGAGCAGAAATCCGTAGAGCAGTGAGACGGATAGCGCGGGATTACCGTGCATAACGAGATAGATCGCCCAGCAGAGCGATTGAATAAGCGGAGATCTGTTTCAGCATCCAGGGCATCAGGAGCAGAAAGCCGAATAAGAACGCCGCCAATCGAGGGATGGTGCTGAAGGCCGCGTCCTGCATGGAGGTCGCAATCTGGATAATGTTGACGACGATTCCGACCGCGAATCCGATCAACAGCAAAGGAGCGCAGAGCACGACTGTGGTCCAGAAGGCTTGGCTGATAAGGTGCACGGCAAAATCGGGGCTCATGGGTTCCTCAATAAAAACTCTTCATTAACGAGCCAATCACCAGATTCCAGCCATCCACCAAAACGAACAGAAGGATCTTGAAGGGGGCCGAAATCATGACAGGCGGCAACTGGATCATGCCGATGGAAAGCGTGACCGAAGCGACTACCAGGTCGATAATCAGAAAGGGCAGGAACAGGACCGCCCCAATCTGAAAACCGGCTTTCATTTCCGAAAGAATGTAGGCGGGAACCAGAACACTCAGATCGAGATCGGAAGGCGTGCGAGGCGCAGGCGCCCGGGAGATTTCGAGACAAGTCTTGATGTCCTTTTCGCGCGCGAAACGCAGCAAGAAGGTTTTCAGCGGCTTGGATCCCTCGTCGAAACCCTGCTGCCAGGCGAGCTGGCCCTTTTCCACCGGCTCCCAGCCGCGATGATAGATATCCATCACCACGGGCTGCATGATCAGGAACGCGAGAAAAAGAGCGAGACCGATGGTCACCTGATTGGAAGGCGTAGTCTGGGTGCCGAGCGCCTGCCGGAGGAAATGCAGAACGATGATGATCCTGAGGAAGGGGCTGACCGACATCACCACTGCCGGAAGCAGCGTCAGCATGGTGAGGAGAATGACGATCTGCATGGGCGTGCTGAGGTTCACGCCACCCTTTGCACCCGGCGCGCCGAAGACCGGAATCACGGGATCGGCGGGCGCAGCGCAGACGGAACCGGCCGCTAACAGTAAAAGCAGGACTGCAACGATTCGGATCATTGGGAAAGACGAGCGAGATCCTGGTCGAACGAGTGGGCTGGATCCTTGAGCGCGGGCTCATTGAGAAGCGTGCACCCGGATGGCGCCGTGCCGATCAGCAGGACTTTGTCGGAGACCCGTACCAGATGCAAGACATGTTGAGGCGTGAGTGGAACGCGCTCCAGCACTTCTATTCTGCGCCCGCTAGCGCTACGCCGAGGACCGAGCTTTAACGACGCCAATCCGCGGCGTTTCAGGAACCAGAGCAGCGCTCCCAACAGCGCGAAGACCGCCAGCACCATCGCGATTTGTTCAGTTAGTTCCATTGCCGCCCGGGGGTGCTTTGATGTTTTCGTTGAGCCGGGTGATTCGAACGGACAACGAATCATCCACCACCACGATGTCAGCGGCAGCCAACTCGACGCCACCTACCTGCAGGGCGACCGGAGCGCCGGCGGGGTGGCCGGTTCGCAGCACGGCCCCTTCCCGAAGCTCGAAAATTTCGCCGATGGTCATAACCAGGGTCCCTAGTTCGACTTCGGCCGGAAACGGCAAATCCTCGAAACGTTGTAATGCCGGGGAAGCGTTCATCGATTAGTGAATGAGAGAGATCAGATCTTGAACGAGTTCGTCCGTGGTTGAAATAACACGCGAGTTCGCCTGGTAAGCGCGTTGGTAGACGATCAGATTAGTGAACTCCGAGGCGATATCAACCGTGGAAGCTTCCAGCGCGCCGGACTCGATGGATCCGCGAGAGCCGGTGCCTGGGGTCCCTACGACTGGTGTAGCCGTGTCGCCGCCGAGTTCGAAATTATTGTTACCGACTGAAACCAGCGAATCGGGATTGGTGATGCCGGCCAGCGCAACTTGAGCGAGTACGGTAGTGGACCCGTTGGAGTAATGCGCGACCACCTGGCCGTTGTTATCGAGGCCAACCTGGGTCAGTTCCGCGGTCGCCACTCCATCCTGAGTGCTGCCCGACAACGCCGAGGCGGAGGAATACTGCGTCAGAGCGGACGTGCCATCCGTGTTGTAGAGATTCCAATTCAGGTTGAGATCCGCCGCGCCATCGGAAAGGCCCGTGAGCGCAACGGCAACGGGACTGCCTGCCGCCGGGGACGTAAGCTGGCCTTGCGCGTTGAATGTGAGGTTGCCCGTGGCCACAGAGGAAGGCGTGCCGGCTGTTCCAGCGGTCAGGTCGGCGCCCGGGACGGTGACGTTGTAGCTCCAGGCGTTCGGGCCTGTCATGGTAAAGTCGACCGTCAGCGTGTGCGTAGTCCCGAGCGAATCGACCACCTGGATGGGAGCCGAAAAACTGCCGGTGGTGGGATCTCCGACCACCCCACTCGCGTTCAGATTCATATCCAGCGTGAACTGCGTGGACGCCGAGGGGGTTACCAGTGCGTTGCTGGGGACCACGATATTTCCGGTCGGCCCAGTGGTGTTCAAGACTCCGTTGGTCGCGGTCCAACCCTGTACGTCCTCCCCGGTGGCGGTTTGCAGGGTGCCGTCGGCGGCGAGTTGAAAATTGCCGGCCCGCGTATATTCAGTGGTACCCGCGGTATTCTGAACGACGAAGAATCCGTTGCCTTCAATCGCGGCATCGAAGGCGCCGTTGGTGAGCTGAATGGATCCTTGCAGGAATTGGGCATCCGTGATTGGCGCTGAAACTCCTTCACCCACTTGCGAGGTACCTGCCCCGATAGCTTGCGAGACCAAGTCGCTGAAATTCGTGGTGACATCCTTGAAACCAACCGTGTTCAGATTGGCCAAGTTGTTCCCTACGACGTTCAGAGCGGTGGTGGCCGCGTTGAGTCCGGTTAAAGCGATTGAAAAGGCTCCCATTGTTTTTCTCCGTTTTTATTGCAGTACCGAATTATTAGGGTTGGTCGAGGTTCCAGTTAAAGCCGCAGCCGGCGCTGCCGATGTAGCCGGCGGGGTCGGCGTAGTTGGTGTTGCCGGTGTTGTTGGCGTCGCGGACGCGGGCGCCGTTTGCTTATCCAAAGTCTGGACTCCCTGGTTGATGCTGAGCAGTTGCTCGAGTGAACTGAATTGAACGAGTTGCCCGACGAACTGCGTGCTGTCGGTGGGATTCATCGGGTCCTGATTCTGGACCTGCGCCATGAGCAGCTGCAGAAAAGTGCTCTCGTTAGTGAGCGAGCTGGTCGAATTGGCGGATGACGTCGTGGATGTAGTAGACGTCGTCGGATTAGTGGGCGCGGTTGGACTCGCGGCGATGGCGGGCGTGTTTAACACATGCATTAGCTATTACCTCCTGGTGCGCCGGGGGCGCCGGACGTTTCTTGTTGAAACTCGTCACGCCAGCGATCTGAATTGGCGCGGCGGTCACGTTGGTTCTGGCGGCCTTCCGGGGTGAATTGGTGTTGTGGCTGCTGGCCCGACGCGTCGCGGCCGCTCTGACGCGAGTCGTGTTGATTATCGGCGTTGGCTGCAAGCATGGCAGGCTTGACCATTTCCGTCTTGTACCCCTGGCCGGTAAGCTGTGAAGCCAGGTCGCTCAGATTGGAGCGGAGAGAGCTTCGCAGATCGGGATCGGCGGCGTGCACCGTGACGTTGATCGTGCCCAAGCGGTCCACTACGCGCACCGAAGCGGTGGATTGATCCTGGCCGCCGAGCTGCAGCAGAATTTCGGTGCTCGCGGGCGGCTTAGGAATCTCCGGCAGAGCCGGCTGGATGTCTTGAATCGCCAAGCTGCGCGCGGATGCCGCCGGAGCGGGCTCGACTGGCTGAGGCGCCGAAGCGGCCTGTCGAAGATCCAATGCGGAGGTGGAAGAAATCTCGCGGATCGGCGTCACAGTCTCCGGAGCGTCAGCTTTCTTGACGTCGGCTGCCTGATAGGGGTCTTTACCGGAGGCAGCCGAAGCTGAATCGGCGCTAGCGCGAGGGTCGTCTCCGGATTGTGAGCCACTCGGCTGCGAAGGAGTTGACGTTCGCGTCGCTGGCTCCGGCGCAGGCGGCGCATCCGGTTGCGTTAAGCGTGCTGAGAAGGCCAGCTTTTCATTGGAGGCGATCAAAGCCGTGGCGTCGGCCTGGCCGGATTTCGCCAGCGGGAGCACAAAGTCAGGTACGCCGGCGGAATTCGCGGAAGTGTTGGCGGAGTGCGTGGAGTCATCCGGCCCATCGTCGGTTCCACTCGCCGATTCATCCGCCGCCCGCGGCTCGACTTCTGACCCGAGCGAGGGAAACGCGAAGGTCAGAGGAACTTTCTGGAGTACGAGTGGGCGCGGCGTGGAAGTTGCGGTCACGTCCGTTTTGTCGTTTCCGTCGGCGGCGCTGCTCTTCTTCGATTTGGTGACGGTGCCCGCACCGGTCTTCGTCTGTGGTGCTGCGTCGCTGTGGGATTCGTCATCAGTAGGGACGCTGCGGTAGACATCTTGAAAGCTTTCGCGCCGGCCCGATTGCGAACTGTCCGTAGTACTCGGAGGAGAGGTTGGGACTGATTGCGCAACCGGACCAGAAGGCGCGAGAGCGGTGAGCATTACGGCGGAACTAATGCAGGTTCGCAGCCAAAACAACGAGGCAAGGTTTTCAGCGGCTTAGATCGCGGAATCGTCGAGAAATCGCCGAACGGCGACTTAGTCTCGACGAAATTCCACTTGGCGTGCTAGACACCATATCGCAAAAGTGAAAGCAACTTATAAGCTTTCTTTTCCGGACTTACTTTGGCCGGGCACTTGCAAACGCAATGGTCACTCTATGGATCAGATCAGCATTATAGCCGCGGGTGCCATGCGGTCAAGTATTCAGTCGTTGGATTTGCTCGCAAACAACATCGCCAACAGCTCCACTAACGGATATAAGGGCGACGCCGAGTTCCATTCGCTATACATCTCCGAAGCCGCCAGCGGCGACGAGACCACCCCGCCCACCACGCTGCCCACGGTGGAGCGCCAATGGACGGATTTCGGACAGGGTCTGCTGGAGGCCACCAATAATCCTATGGACTTCGGACTTTCCGGTAAGGGATTCTTCGTCGCCAGCGGCCCATCGGGCCCGCTCTATACGCGCAACGGTAGTTTTCACGTGTCGACCAAGGGATTGCTCGTGACCAGCGATAATTACCCGCTGCTCGATCAGAATGGAGAACCGATCGAAGCCGAGCCGGCCGTGCCGATCGACGTAGCGTTGGATGGCAGCGTCCACCAGCGGGGCCAGCTGGTCGCGCAGTTCAAGCTAGTGAACTTCGCGGACACGTCGGTTCTCGCTAAGCAGGGCAACACCTATTTCAAGAATCCGAGTGACCAGAAACCCGTGGATGCCACCGACATCGAGGTGCATCAGGGAAAGATCGAAGACGCCAATATCAGCCCCGCCAAGGGGGCCGTGCGGCTGGTGAGCGTGACACGGCAATTCGAAATGATGCAGAAGGCAATATCCCTGTCGAGCGATATGAATCGTCAGGCGGTCGAGGAAGTAGCCAAGGTTTCGTAACCGAGGATTTGAACATGATCGAGGAGATTGATAAATGATCCGAGCTCTTTTTAGCGCGGCGAGCGGCATGAACGCGGAGCAATTGAACGTGGACAACATCGCGAACAATATCGCGAACGCGAACACCACGGGCTTCAAGTCGCGGCGCGCGCAGTTTCAAGATTTGCTCTACCAGAATCTGATCCAGCCGGGTGCGGCCGCCAGCCAGCAAACCACTGTTCCCACCGGCCTCCAATTAGGATTGGGCACCAAGGCCGTGTCCAACGAAGTCATATTTACCCAAGGCGATTTCTCGGAAACAGACAATCCGCTGGACCTGGTCATCCAAGGCCAGGGTTTCTTTCAGATCCAGCGGCCGACCGGCGACCTCGCGTATACGCGGTCCGGGAATTTTCACATGAACGCCACCGGTCAGATTGTGGACGCGGCCGGCGACTTAATCAGTCCGCCGATCACCATTCCGCAAAATGCGACGTCAGTTACTATAGCTACCGACGGAACCGTGAGTTACACGCAGGCCGGGCAAACGGCGTCCTCGAAGGCCGGTCAAATTCAGCTCGCTACTTTTCCCAATCCTTCCGGGCTCAATAGCATCGGAAGCAATCTCTTTCAGCCGACCGACGCTTCCGGTGATCCGGTGGTCGGAACGCCCGGCGGACAGGAAGGCCTAGGGCCGCTGCTGCAGGGCTACATCGAGCAGTCGAACGTAAGCGTGGTGAACGAGTTCATCAACCTTATCGTCAGCCAGCGCGCCTATGAAGCCAACTCCAAAGTCGTCAAGGCGGCCGACGATATGTACCAGCAAGTGAATAACCTCAAGCAATGACGCCCTGGCTTATTTTAATGATTTTGATGAGCCACCCGGGGTGCGAGTTTGTAAGTGGAGATCAAATATCCGGCGCCGACTTAGCCAGAGTTTTGCCGGTATTTTCGGCCATGCCTCGCGACGCGGTTATCGCATATTCCCCCGCGCCCGGCGCGCGCCGGATGTTTCAGACCCCCGAGTTGAACCGCATCGGGGCCCAATACGGCATTCCGGTCCCGGCGGACTCGAGGGCCTGCTTCGAATGGAAGTTACAGCCCATCACCGAAGACGCCGTGCGCGCGGCGATTCGAGCATCTATTCAAGCGCCCGAAGCGCGCGTGGAAATTCTGGAGATAAGCAAAGCGCCCGCTCCGGCGGGCCAGTTGAGTTTTCCCCAAACGGGGCTGTCGGCGGCCACCAATATCGATCCGTCGACGCCCGTTACCTGGAGAGGTTATGTGATGTATGAATCGGCGCGGCGATTCTCGGTGTGGGCCCGCGTGAGGGTGTCGGCGGCTACGACGCGCGTAATCACCGCCAAGCCGCTGGTGGCGGGCAAGCCGATAGAAAAAGACCAGGTGCGGCTCGAAACGTATGACGACTTTCCGCTGCGGAACGACACCGCCCGCAGCTTGGAAGAGGTGATCGGCCGGATATCGCAGCGAGCCGTGCGCGCTGGATTGCCGGTGTTGCGGTCAAATCTGGCGGAAGCATTTCAGGTGGAAAGAGGAGACATGGTGCAAGTGACGGCGGTATCGGGAGCGGCCCAACTCGAACTGGAAGCGCTGGCCGAAGCGTCCGGAAGGCAGGGCGACGTGATTGCACTGCGAAATCCGAGCAGCGGCAAACTGTTTCGCGCGCGCATCGAAGCCAAGGGACGGGCGATCGTGATGGTGGGAGCAACCGGGTTGCTGGCGAGGGCGCAATGAAGACGCGCCTATGCATCCTTCTGCTTCTTGAGATTTCGGCTTCGGCCGGCATATTCAGCAAGAAGAAAAAGCCGGCGGCCGACGGCGATACTCCGTTGAAACAATACATTACGGAAGCGACCAAGAACAACAGCGCGTCCCAAGCCACGCGCTCGCCGGGGGCCATCTGGTCGGTCAACGCGGTCTATGCAAATTTGGGAATGGATTTGAGGGCCACTCACATGGACGACCTGCTTACCATCGTGGTCAACGAATCAGCTTCAGCGGTTGCTACCGGCGATGTCAAGACCCAGCGCCAGTCGAGCACGCAAAGCGCCATCACAGCGGCCGGAGGGATAACCAAGCCTACCGGACCTCTGGCAAATCTGGCGAGCACTGCCACCAATACGCAACTGCAGGGAACCGGCGAAACCAGCCGCGGCGCGGTCCTGACCGCCACCGTGAGCGCGCGAGTGGTGAACGTGCTGCCCAACGGCTACCTGGTGGTCGAGGGGATAAAGCGTGTACAAGTTAATTCCGAAAACCAAGTGATTACGATTCGCGGAGTGGTGCGGCCAGTGGATCTGGACCCAACCAACTCCATCGCCTCCGATCGCGTTACGCAGATGGAACTGACGGTCAACGGCAAGGGCGTCATCGGAGACGCGATCCATAGGCCTTTCTTCCTTTACCGGCTGTTGCTGGGATTGTTGCCCTTTTAGCCATGTATAGGCGACTCAAACAGATCGTGCCAATCGTTTTATCCGTGCTGCCGGCGCTGGCGGCAACGCACGAAGTACGGCTGAAGGAACTTGTATCGCTGGAGGGAGTGCGGGAGAACCAATTAGTAGGCTACGGCCTGGTGGTGGGACTCTTTGGCACCGGTGACAAGGCGCAGACTCTGTTTACCACTCAAAGTCTCGCGAACGTGCTGCAGCAGATGGGCGTCACTGTTCCGGCCTCGCAAATTCTCGTACGGAATACCGCCGCGGCCTTAGTGACGGCGACATTGCCGGCGTTTGCACAGCCGGGCACAAGGATCGATGCCACCGTAGCGGCCATCGGCGATGCCACCAGCCTGCGCGGCGGCTTGCTGGTAATGACCAGCTTGCGGGGTATTGACGGACAAGTGTACTCAGTGGCGCAAGGGCCGGTAGTAACTGGCGGCTTCGTGGCTGGCGCGACAGGCACCAGCCAGACCATCAATCATCCAACTGTAGGACGCATACCGGCCGGCGCTACCATTGAGCGTCTGGCGCCTTCAACGGCGCCCACAAATCAAGTCAGGCTGCAACTGCACAATGAGGACTTCACAACTGCCGTTAGAATCGCGGAAGTCGTGAATCAGCACTTCTCCGCATCGCCATCCATCGCTCACGCGGACAATTCCGCCTTGGTGAGTATTGCGGTTCCTGCCGGCTTCTCGTCGCGAACCGCGGAATTCGTCGCCGAACTGGAAGCCCTGTCTATCGAAACGGACCGGCCCGCGAAAGTGGTCATTAATGAGCGGACCGGAACGATCGTAATGGGCAAAGAGGTTCGTGTTTCACCGGTGGCCATCATGCATGGAAATCTCACCGTGGAAATTCAGACCGTTTTCAATGTTTCGCAACCGAACCCGCTGTCGACGGGCACGACCGAGGTGGTTCCGCAGACGACTGTATCGGCCAAGGAGCAGAAGGCGCGCAATGTAGTTCTCAAGGAGGGAGCCACCGTGGAAGAGCTGGTTCGAGCATTATCTTCCATTGGATCGACGGCGCGCGATATTATCGCGATCCTGGAGGCGCTGCGGAGCGCGGGGGCGTTGGAGAGCGAGATAGAGGTGATTTAGAGCGTTCACATGAGTGTGAACACTGCACGCATGAGTGCGTGCGCCACGCATATGAATATTGAATCTATTTCCTCCACCGCGGCCCTTCCCGAGCGGACGGCCGCCACCAACCGATCCGGCGCTAGCTTCCAGGCGGCTCTAACGCAGGCATCCTCTTCCGACCCGGCCAAAATTGCCGACGCAGCCAAACAATTCGAGGCTTTGATGTTGGGGCAAATCTTGAAAGCCTCGCGCGATTCATCCGATGGCGGATGGCTGGGAAGCGGCGACGATCAGGCCGGCGAACTGGCAGTGGACATGGCCGAGCAGCAGTTCGCACAGGCGATGAGCTCGAAGGGCGGCTTAGGAATTGCGAAGCTGGTGACGACGGGACTCCAGCGCGGCGCCGCTAAAGCTGCCAAGTCCGGCTCTCCAGCCTCAGACCAGGCGCCGACAACGAATACGGATTCCCAATAGCGACGGGGTTGGCCGCGGGGTAGAGTTCGTTGCCGCTCCCCGTTACCGGGCCAGCGGCGGATTTTTCGATCGCCCCGGACCAGCCTTCGAGCAGCGTGCGGAGCAGCCGCGAGGCTTCCTGGAGCAGGCTCTCGGACTGCTCTGCGTGCGCCCGGATCAACTGGTGCTGGATATATCCGTACAGCTCCGCCAAGGTGTTTGAATACTGCTCCTCCACGTCGCGCCGCAAGGAGATTCGCAGTTCCGCCAGGATCTCGATGGCCTTGTTTATGGCCCGTCCCCGGCTCAAAATGTCACCGGAGTGAAGGGCGCGGATGGCCGTCTCCACCGATTGCACGGCGCCTTCGTAAAGGATGCAGACCAGTTCCATCGGCGACGCGGAAGCGATCCGAATCGCAAGATATTCTTTTTGGCGGGCCGACTGAGTCATGTTCCGCTTTCTGTATCGATGACCGGCGGAATTTTTAGAGGAAATCTTAGCCGCCCCCCGCATTTGAGGGGAACCAAGCCGCCCCCATAAGAATAGTTACTGAAGTATCAAGTGTTACCCCCGAACCACCGATTTCTAGTCTTAAGGTAAAACTCAAGGTGGATGACTACTTTTCGGTGGTGAGTGGTAGTGTGGAGCGGGTACTCTGGATATCCGGCGAAACGCCCGCGCCAGGTACTTTCCGAAGCACGGATGGCCGCAGCAAATTCGAACCGCTCCATGCGGAAGATCTGGCTTCCGCTTTGGAGATTTTGCGGGAAAATCCGGTACAGGCGATTCTGATTCACCTGCCCCTGCGGAACGCTTCGGTCGAGGAACTGTTGACCGAGCTTCGCGCCGCCGGCGAACATGCGCCGGTGGTGGTGTACGAGCCGGATGGGCTGGTCACGCGGAACGCCGCGATGACGCTTCTGGGCGCGTTTCAATACATCTCGCAGCCGGTGCCGCTGGAAGAACTTCGCGAAGTATTGTTGGTCGCGGTTCGCCAGCGACGTTCCCAAGCTGCCGGCGCAACGAAACGCCCCGCGGACTGGACCAACCTGCTGGTGGGTTCGAGCGAGCCCATGCGCGAGGTGATCGAGGTCATCGGCCTGGTGGGTCACCGCCGGTCGACGGTTTTGATCACGGGCGAAACGGGCACCGGGAAAGAAGTGGCCGCGCGCGCTATCCACCAGGCCAGTAACCGCGCCGGGTCGAGAATGGTGGCTATCAACTGCGCCGCCCTACCGGATCATCTGCTCGAAGCGGAACTCTTCGGGCACACCAAGGGAGCTTTCACCGGCGCCGTCAACGCGCGAGTCGGGCTATTCGAACAGGCCCACCGCGGGACGATTTTCCTGGACGAAATAGGAGAGATGCCGCTGCAGCTGCAAACCAAGATTCTGCGAGTTTTGCAGGAACGCGAGGTCCAACGCATCGGCAGTTCGGAACCGGTGGCCGTGGATGTGCGGGTTATCGCGGCGTCGAATCAGAACCTGGTCAGAGCCGTGGCTCAGCGCCGCTTCCGCGAGGATCTCTATTACCGGCTGAACGTGGTGGCGCTGAAGATGCCCCCGCTGCGCGAAAGAACTTCGGACATTCCGGAGCTGGCCGGGCATTTTCTCGAAAAGGTGGCCGAGCAGGAGTCGGCGGCGCCGAAGAGAATCGATGCATCCGCGCTGGAGGCGCTGATGCGCTACGGCTGGCCGGGGAATGTGCGGCAGCTGGAGCATGCGCTCGAATCGGCGGTGGCATTGAGCGGCGCGAGAGCTACGTTATATCCGAAGGATTTCGATCTGCCCATGGACATGCTCGCGGCCGAACTGGATCCTCTGGCATTGCTGGACGTGCCCGAATCGGGCATTGATTTCGAGGGGCTCATCATGGGGATCGAGCGGCGGCTGCTGGAGCGTGCGCTGCAAAAATCCGGCGGCAACAAAGCGCGCGCCGCCAGCATGTTGAACATGAAGCGCACCACCTTAATCTCGAAGTTCAAGTCTCTCGAAGCGTGCGTTTAGTTTGTTATGGCTCAGGCGCAAGTAATGACGGCTGCCCCGGCGCAATCCCCCGCGCTGGCCGCGGCGCGTCTGTCCAACTTAGGCGAGCTGGGCGTTCCGATCGCGGTGCTGATGATCGTGATCGCCCTCATCACGCCCCTGCCCAGCTTCATGCTGGACTTTCTGATCGTGATGGATCTGATGATGTCGGTCATCGTGATGATGGTGGCGATGTACATCGGACGTCCCGTGGAATTCAGCGTTTTCCCCACCGTGTTGCTGCTGCTGACGCTGTTCCGGCTGGCGCTGAACGTTTCTTCGGCGCGGCTCATCCTGCTTAACGGCAATACCGGGACCGGCGCGGCGGGGCGGGTGATCGAAGCTTTCGGCAGCTTTGTGGTGGGCGGCAACTATATCATCGGCGCGGTGATCTTCTGCGTGCTGATCGCGATTCAATATGTGGTCATCAACCACGGCTCGGTGCGTATCTCGGAAGTGACCGCGCGCTTCACCCTGGATGCCATGCCCGGCAAGCAAATGTCGATCGATGCCGATTTGAACGGCGGCCTGATCGACGAAACCGAGGCGCGGCGGCGGCGGAAGGAACTGAGCGGGGAAGCGGAATTCTACGGCGCCATGGACGGCGCCTCCCGTTTTACCCAGCGCGATGCGATCGCAAGCATCATCATCACCGGCGTTAATATCATCGCCGGTTTTCTGATCGGCGTTTTACAACATCATATGGATCTGGGGCACGCGCTGCAGACCTATACCGTCCTCACCATCGGCGACGGTCTGGTCACGGTCATTCCGGCGCTGATGATCTCGATCTCGGGAGGCTTGATCGTCACCCGCGCCAGTTCCGACAACCGGCTGGGCGCGCTGGTTCATAGCCAGGTGTTCGGCAAGCCGGAGCCGTTGCTGCTCGCCAGTGGAGTGCTGGTGGCGCTGGCAGTGATGCCCGGCCTGCCGACTGTTCCATTTCTGGCGTTGGGCGGCGGATTGGGTGCAATCTCCTGGCAAAAGCGTCGAAAACGTGACAGCACCGTCGCACTTTCGACGGAATCAGCCGGCAAACCGGCTAAAGAGAATATCGAAGCTCTGCTGCAGGTGGATCCTCTGTCGGTCGAGGTGGGGCTGGGCTTAGTGCGCCTGGTGGATGGCGGCGCCAGCTCGCCTCTATTGCAGCGCATCGCCGGAATCCGCAAGAATCTGGCGACGCAACTAGGGTATTATCTGCCGCCGGTGAAAGTGAACGACAATCTGGCGCTGAAATCGCGCGAATACTCGATCGTGCTCAAAGGCGTCGAATTAGCGCGTTACGAATTGCCGGCCGGCCACGAGCTGGCGATTCCCGCCGGCGCGATGGATGGCAGCCTGGAAGGCAAACCCACCAAGGACCCGGCTTTCGGTTTGGCGGCGCTGTGGATTCCCAATGAGCGGGCTAGCTTCGCGCGCTCGCGCGGCTATACCGTGGTCGACGATGTCAGCGTGCTGGGCACGCATCTGTCGGAAGTGGTCCGGCGGCACGCGCATGAGCTGTTTACCCGGCAGGATACCAAGAACTTCTGCGATCGCGTGGCGCAGGGCAACCCCAAGGTGGTGGAGGACCTGGTTCCCAAACTGCTTGCGTACTCGGCGGTGCAGCGCGTGCTTCAGAACCTGCTGCGCGAGCGGGTTCCGATCCGCGATTCGGTGACCATCCTGGAGGCGCTCAGCGAAGCCGCGCAAATGAGCAAGAATCCGGTGCTGCTGACCGAGTATGTGCGCCAGGCCATCCGCAGAGTGATCGTGAAATCGCACACCAATCCACAGGGTGAAATAGCGGCGTACCTGGTGGAGCCGTCGGCCGAGCAGACTGTCGAAGCGGCGGTGGAGCATAGCGAACATAACAGCGTGCTGAGTCTTGCGCCGCAGGCGGCGCGCGAATTTGTCAGCCGTCTCACGCGCAAGCTGGAGCGGCCCGACTCCTCGGCGGTCGTTCTGACCAATCCGGCCATACGGTACTTCGTCAAGCAATTGATCGAGACGGCGCTTCCCGAGGTGGCGGTACTTTCCCACAACGAGGTTCCGCCGGAAATAAAGGTGAAGTCGCTGGGGTGGATCGGATGAGGCGGCAACGGCACAAGGAGCAGCTTCCATGAGGATCAAGTCGTATTTCGCCAGCTCGGTGGAGCAGGCGATCCAAAAGGCCCGCCAGGAACTCGGCACGGAGGCCATGTTAGTCACTTCCAGACGCGCCGCGGCCGACGCGCGGCACCTGGGCGCGTATGAGGTTGTGTTCGGCGCGCCGGATTCAGACGAGAGCGCGCCAGCCAGCGCCGTCTCGCGGCCTCCATCCAAGGATCTCAGCGCCGAGCTACAGGTGCTTCGCGCCCAATTAGAGGACATCAAGCGGGTGTTGCAATTGAACAACGCGCGCGCGCAAGGATCCGATCCGGACATCGACGAGCTGTATCGAGAGCTGGCCGCCTCCGGCCTGGACAGCCATCTGGTCCGGCAAATCGCCGAGCAGGTTTCGACGCTGTGGCAGGCTATTCCAGCGACGCAACGATCCGCCGCCGGAATCGATCTGTTGCACGGTTTCGCGGTAGAGTGCATCCGCAAGCAACTGCGAATTGCGCCGCCCAACCAAAGCCGGGAGCAGGAAGGCAACCGGGTCCTGGTCTTCACCGGCCCCCCCGGCGCGGGCAAGACCACCACGCTTACGAAGATCGCCATTCAAGAATTTCTAGCCCGACGCATTTCGGTGCGCATCATTTCAATGGATCCCTACCGCGTAGGCTCGCACGAAAAGCTGCGGAGTTTTGCTGGAATTCTGGGGACCGGTTTTACGGCGGCCAGCAGCATGCAGGAATTCATCGTAGCAGTGCAAGAGTTCCGCGGCAGGAACGTCCTGCTGGTGGACACGCCCGGCTATAGCGGAAACGATTTCGAGGGTGCGCGAGACCTAAGCGAGTTCCTGGCCAAGCTGAATCACAAGGAAGTCCATCTGGTCCTGCCCGCTTCGATGAAGAGCGCCGATCTGGGGCGCGTGGTCCAGCGCTTCGAAGAATTCAAGCCGGACTGCCTGCTGTTCACCAAGCTGGATGAGACCGAGTCGTTCGGCGCTGTCATTTCCACGGCCATTGATGCCGCCAAGCCGCTATCGTTCTTCGGCAATGGGCAAGGCATTCCCGAGGACCTGGAAGCGGCCAACCTGGAGACATTGCTGGAGCCGTTGTTTACGCGCGAACGGGCGGGCGCGATCTCCGCCGCTTAAAAAATGCCGAACAAATGGTCCAACAGCTCAGATCGGCGGGCCGGAGACCTGCCCCACAGTTAAAGCAATCATGAACGCGGCCCTTTACGCACAAGTTTCGGCGACTGATGAACGAGAGCGCTTGATCCTCGATCATCTGCCGAACGTGCGTTGGATCGCCATCCGCATCCATGAAAGGCTGGGCGGATCGGTAACCTTGGAAGATCTCATTTCAGCCGGCGTGATCGGGCTCATCAATGCCGTGGACAGCTTCGACCCAAGTTTCAACGCCAAGCTCAAGACTTACGCGGAGCACAAAATTCGAGGCGCCATTCTGGACAGCATTCGCGGGTTGGACGGCATTGCTCCCCACAAGCGAAAACGGATGAAGCAGATGGAAGCCGCCATCACGGCCGTCGAGCAGCGCCTGCAGCGGGCGCCTACCGAGGAAGAAATTGCGGCCGAGCTACAGATCCCGCTGGCCGAATACCAAAACAGCCTGGCTGAGCTGCGCGCGGTCAGCTTGGGAAGCCTGGATGAAGTATCGGAAGGCAGCTCGGAAAGCAAGCTCCTGCGCTACGTGCCGCAGGATGAGGAGAACCAGCCGGCCCGCATTCTGGAGCGCGCCGAACTGCAGAAGCTGCTGGCCGAAGGCGTCGAGAAAATGCCCAAGCTGGAGCGTACGATCCTCACTCTCTATTACAAGGAAGAGCAGAACCTCCAGGACATCGCCGAGATTTTGGGAATTCACACGACCCGCGTCTGCCAATTGAAGTCACAGGCGGTGCTGCGCTTGCGGGCCTACATGACTAAGAAATGGCCGAGCAGCCGAGGAATCCTCTAATGAACGAATCGAATGAAGGCGTAGAACAAACCGAGAATACCGAACAGGCACAGCCGGACACCGAGACGATTAGCATGAGTTCGGACTCGCCGGCTTCGTCCGTATCGAATGCGGCGCCGTTATTGCTGGGCGTGAAGCTTCCCATCCGTGTGCTGCTAGGGCGCACGCAGCTTCGTTTGCGGGATGTGGCCCAGTTGGGCAACGGCTCGGTAGTGGAGTTGGATTGTTCTCCTAACGATCCGGTGGAAGTGATGGTGAACGACAAGGTGATCGCCCACGGCGAAGTGGTGGTGGTGGGCGGAAATTACGGCGTCCGAATCACGCGAATCGCCGGCGCGGCGGAAAAGCCCGAGCTCGACGGGCCCGGCGACCTGTTCAATCTTTCAGAAAAGCTGAGGGGGTGAATATATGCAATTGGCCATCAAACTACTGCCGTATATTGGGCTCGCAATCAGCCTGGTCGTATTTCTGGGTTTGTATTCCGGGCTGAGCCGGACGGTCGAAAAACTACGCGCCCGTTTGGCGAAGTTCGAGACGCAAGCTCAGGAGGCCAGCGGGGTTAACGCTGCCATCAACGCTCTGATGAAGCGAATCGAAGAACTGGAAGCGGGCGAGCCAGGGAGTGAAATGCCAGCCGGCAAGCCAGCCAGTTTGAATGGGACTGTGCGCAGCAAGGTATTGAAAATGCATCGTTTAGGGCAATCGGTCGACAGAATAGCCGACAACCTCCGGGTACCCAAAGGCGAGGTGGATCTGCTGGTAAAGGTCCATCAGATCGTGATGCGTCCTTATCAACAAGTAGTGTCCGGAACGGAAGAACCAGAGGCGAGCTAAAAATAAACTTTCAATTTTACTAAAAGAAGGTTCGATAGAGGATCTGGCAGAGGTGAAGCGATGATTGTCAAACAAGGAGACACTCCCGACGTTGCAGGCGCAAACCTGGAACGGACCCAACAATCGCGCGAAGTAAGCAACGCTGCAACACCGGAAGTACCGGCCAGCAGCGCGGCTCCGAAAGCAGCCACCCCAGTCAACGACCAGATTGCTCTGTCGCTAGCTACGAACCTGGTGCAGCAGGCGTCTACCGCCGGGCAGCAAGCCAGTTTAGAGCGCATCCTACAGCTGAGAACGGCGATCGTGAAGGAACAGTATCGTTACGATCCGCTGGCGGTAGGTCATGCGCTGATCGAGGCCGGCCTATTAGGAGAGTAAGTCAGGTCAGTTGAGCAAAAGCATGGGGGATGGAACCGCTTACGGCGACGCTCGGGCGTGTATTCGCGCGGCCAAGGCGCACATGCGCGAGGTGCGCGATCTGCTGTCCAAGCCTTCCATCGAGAGCGCCGAACGTTCTGCCGGCCTCCTGCGCGACATTGAGGTCCAGTTGGGCTGCGCCGCCGCGATCCTGAAAAAAAACGGCACGCGGCTCGATCTAGAGATGAGATCCGAAGTCGAGGATCTGCAGGATCAGGTCGCGGTACTGGCGCAATTCTTCGCCGAAGCCGACAAACTGCTCTCCAGCTGGTTGCGGGTTGTTCGAACCAAGCGCGCGGGCTATACCGATCAGGGACAGGCCGCCCCGCTGGTTCTGGTAAACAGGCTGACCGTGGAAGGATAACGCAGCATGGGCAATCTATTTTCAGCTCTTGGCACGGCAAGCGAGTCGCTGCAGGCGTTCGAAACCGGGCTGAACGTAACGCAGAACAATGTCACCAACGTCAACACTCCCGGCTACGCCGATCAGGTTCCGGTTTTCGACTCGTTGAGCTTTCAGCCGCAGAACGGCCTGCTCGGAGGCGTTCAGGAACAAACGCAAGATACCACCAACCAGTTCGCTGAAACGGCGGTTCAGCAGCAGACTTCGCTGCTCGGCCAGTACCAGCAGCTTCAGACCTCGCTCGCGCCGCTGCAGAATGTCTTCGATGTTTCAGCCAGCAGCCCGATTCCCTCCGCCATGAATCAGCTGTTCCAAAGCTTCTCCGACTGGAGCGCGAACACGTCCGACCCTACCGCTCAAGGCGCGGTCTTAGCCGCTGCGTCCCAGGTCTCGGCTGCCTTTCAGCAATCCGCCAATCAGCTGGATTCCATCCGAACGTCGACCGACGGGGACATTCAATCCACGGTCACGCAGATTAACCAGGACGCGGCGCTCATTCAAGGCTACAACCAGGCTGTCGGAAGCCAAACCGCGCCGAATGCCGGCCTGGAGGCGCAGTTGAACACCACGCTCACAAACCTATCCAACCTGGCCAATGTGCAAGTGATCCATGCCAGCGACAATACCGTGACCGTGCTGCTGGGCGGCCAGACGCCGCTGGTGATCGGCGATCAGGTGAACGCCTTGCAGGTGCAGCCGGAGAATACCACCGGAGCCTTGAATCCAAATGGCGCGCCGAACACCGAAATCGTCGATAGTAACGGCAACGATGTGACGACGCAGATTACCTCCGGCAGTTTGGGCGGCCTGTTATCGGTGCGGAACGATCTGCTTCCATCGCTGGCCGGCGGAGCGGACCAGACCGGCGAGTTGAATGTGCTGGCTCAAGGCTTGGCGGATGCCGTCAATAACCTGCAGGCGCAAGGATCGACGACCGCGACCCCACCGTACCAGGCGGGCGCTCCGCTGTTCACTTACGACGCCACCTCGGCCACCGATTCGGCCGCGACGCTGGCGGTGAATCCCTCGATTACGGCCAGCCAGCTCGCGCCCGTCGATACCGGGCCTCCAGTGGTATCGAACGGCAACGCGCTCAATCTAGCCAATCTGGCTACCAGCAGCCAGATCAACGGGCAAAATTTCACGCAATACTTCGGCTCCATGGTTTCGACCGTTGGAAACGCGGCCGCTACGGCAAACACGCAGGCCACCGCGCAGCAGGCCGTGGTAACGCAAGCCCAGAACCTCGTTCAGCAGGTTTCCGGAGTCTCGCTGGACGAGGAGGCCATCCGCCTGGTGCAGCTACAGCGCTCCTATCAGGCTGCTAGCCATTTCGTCAGCGTGATAGACCAGCTGGCGGAGAGCCTGATGAACATCCAATAAGGATTATGGAAAGGCAATCATGATTACTGGTTTAAATGCCGCCGGCAACCAATTTCTGTCGTCGATAGACACTTTGCAAAACCAGATGAACAGCGCCGAGACGGATCTATCGAGCGGGCTGCGCGTGAATCAAGCTTCCGACGCCCCCGGGGAGGTAGCGGATATCTTCCAGGCCCGGGCCGACATCGGGAACGCTACTCAAGTGGACCAAAACCTGACCATCGTACAGAGTCAAGCCCAGGCCGCCGATTCCGCGCTGCAATCCGCCGTACAACTGATGGACAATGCGGGTACGCTCGGCCTCCAAGGAAGCAGCAACCTGGGTACGGCCAGCCCCAGCGAGCAGGCTACGCTGGCCAGCCAGGTCCAAGGCCTGATATCGCAAATGGTCTCCATCAGCCGGACTTCCGTCGACGGCGTTTACATTTTCAGCGGAGACCAGAGCGGTTCGCCGGCTTACCAGGTGGATCCGACCAGCCCCACTGGGGTGCAACAACTGATTACCACGCAGGCCACGGCGGTAGCCGCCGACCCCACGGGGATAACGTTCCCGGTGGCGTTGACAGCTCAGGATATATTCGACAACCGCGATTCCAGCGGCAATCCCACCCCGCAAAATGTCTTTGCTTCGCTGCAGAATTTGCAAAACGCTCTGCAGGGCGGTAATTCGGCCACCATCGCTCAAGCCGTAGACGGGGTCAATACCTCCAACGCATACTTGAACCAGCAGCTCGGGTTTTATGGCGAAGCGGAGAATCGTATCACGTCCGCGATCTCCCTGGCCCAGAAGTTCCAGGTGCAGGGACAGACGCAGTTGAGCAATCTCCAGGATGCCGACGTGCCCACCGAGGCGCTCCAGATGACGCAGGCGGGCACAGCCATGGATGCCGCGATGTCGGCCGAGGCTAAGCAGCCGACCACCAGCCTGTTCGATTACCTGCCGCAATACTAACCGGGTTGGGGACCCGCCAGCGTCGAAATTTCGACGCAAAAAATATATTCAACAAGCCCCGCAGGCTTTCGATACGGTGAGAGTATGGTTCCTCTCCAGCAGATTGAACCGGCCGACGTGGCCGGTACAGCCTCCCAGGTTTTGAGCGCATGGAAAAACGGGCAGCGGCTAAGTCTGAAGGCTTGGAGGAATCAGGATCTGAATGCCCTCGAGACGGAGCGCATGGAGGTGCTCGAGAGCGTGGTCGAATCTCTTCAGAAGCGGGACAAACTGTCGTCCGACCGGCTGCGTGCCGCGGTGCGGCTGCTCGAACATCTGGCCCAAGCGCCGGGCGCTCCGGTTCAGGACTGAATTCCGGGCGCTTCTTCCACCATAAATGCGCGGCGAGCGCCGGTACTAACGATCTGACCGCTGAAGCAGGCCTTACCGTTTAAGGTACAGACCGCTCTCCGTTCCACCGGATGATCCAGCTTCACAACCTGGCCCGCGCGCAATTGCAGAAGGTCGCGCAGCCGCATCTGGGAGCCATCCAGCCAGACGTCGACGTTAACCTTGGCGGGAAGCATCAATTTTAAAGTGGCCTCGGCTGAGCCGCTCGTTTCCGGGGTTTCGCGACGGATCGGCCGTTCCGCTTCCGCGGCGCTCTGAAGCAGCCGCGGTGGTACGACCAGCGAAAGTAAACCAGCTTGCTCGCCGACCGTCACATCAAAGCGGATCACCAGCACGGAGTCGGTAGATTGGAATGCGCGCGACGGGCCGCGCCCCAGTTCGACGCTCACGGTTTCGAGCTGGGTTTTTGTGAGCGGAAGCCAGCCCCGATAGGCCTCTGAAAGGATCAGCCGGAAGAGGATGTTCACCACCTGCAGCTCAATGTCGGTTGGCTTTCGGGCCGGCGAGGCGAAACTGCCTGGTTTGGCGCCGAGGGCTATGCCGATCAATTGGAAAAGCACGGAATAATCCAGCTCGACCAGCAATGTGCGATCGTCCGGCAGCGCCAGGACTGTGCCCTGGCAGGCTTGGCTCTCGCTCTTCTGGATATCGCCGAATGGCTGTTCGGCGGCGTCCTTGAAGATCGAGGTTACCGAGCAGCGTAGGAAAGCCGAAAGGCTGAGCCCGAGTTCGCGGCCCAGCACCTCCAGGGTGGCGCGCAAGACATCGCTCGAGGCGCCCTGCAGCTTGCCATAGTTCCTGAAGTCCGCTTTGGTCCAGGTCGATTCCATTGGTTAGATCGTTTCCATTTGACTGGTTAGGTCGTTTCCATCTGATGGATAAACAGTATTCTCTGGATCGGCGGCGCCCGGTAAACACTTTATGTGTTCGAGAGTGGTATGGGGCCGGCGGGGCGATCATAAACGTTTGGCTCCGCCCGGCCGATAGAACAACGAAGCCAACATATTGGAGCTAGCGATGATACAGCTCACCAGGCTGAATCATGTCCCGTTGATTGTGAACGCGGACCTGATCGAACATGTCGAAGTCACGCCGGATACCGTCATCGCTTTGACGACAGGCCAGAAATTTCTGGTTCTGGAATCCGCCGAAGAAGTCGTGGAACGAGTGATCCAGTTCCGGCGGGCGATAGTGAGCGAACATGGTTGTCCGTTGAAAAAGGACGGCCGCTTGGCCGACGCCGAAATTGCGTCTTCTCCCGCCGGAGCCAGGGGTCGGTAAGAAAACTTCATGGCGGATTCGAAACCAAAGAAGGCCTCCAGCCGGCCCGACCTAGCCACGTTGGGAGGCCTATTACTGGCGGCCGGAGGAATCCTGGGTGGGTTGGTTCTGGAGGGTGGAAAGCTCACCGATATCGCGCAGGTCACCGCGCTCATGATTGTCCTGGGCGGGACCATCGGCGCGGTCATGGTCACGACACCGCTACGGACGCTGATCAAGGCCGCGAAATGTCTGGGATCGGTCTTCTTCGAGCACGGGCAGGAGCCCGCGGAAATGATCGAAGAGATCATCTCCTACGCAACTAAAGCACGCAAGAACAGCATAATTTCGCTGGAAGCGGATCTGCCGAACATCGCCGACCCGTTTCTGCGGAAAGCCATCTCGCTGAGCGTGGACGGCACCGATCTCCAGGAGCTTCGCAAGATGATGGAACTGGACATCGGAATGGAACATCGCGGCGGCGAGGCTATCGTAAAGGTATACGAAGCCGCCGGAGGATACTCTCCGACCATCGGCATCATTGGCGCGGTGCTGGGATTGATCCAGGTGATGAAGCACCTGGAGAACATCGAAGAAGTAGGGCGAGGCATTGCGGTCGCTTTTGTGGCGACGGTGTATGGCGTGGCTTCAGCGAACCTGTTTTTTCTCCCGGCGGCCAACAAGATCAAAGCGCGTTTCCATCACGCCATGGAGGCCAAGGAACTAATGCTGGAAGGCGTCTGCAGCATCGTGGAAGGCTTGAATCCGAAGTTGATTCGCGTGAAATTAGAAGCCTTCGCTCAGGGCGAGCCGGAAGCGGCGAAGAAAGCCGGGCCGGGAAAACAGGCTACTCAGGCGGCCGTCGCGCAAGGCTAGTCTCATGGCTTTGAAGAAAGAACCCCCGCAGGCGGAAAACCATGAACGATGGCTGGTCTCATACGCCGATTTTATTACGCTGCTGTTTGCCTTCTTTGTGGTGATGTTCGCCTCTTCGCAGACCGATAAAGCGCGCGCCAAGCAAATTTCACAGGCCGTGGAAAAGGCTCTGGAGAACGGCAACTCAGTGGGTGTGCCGCCCGCGGTCGCGAAAATTCTGGGAGGCACCGTGGACGACAAGGGGCAGGGAAACGCCATGATGAAAGGACCCGGCGGCGCGCAGCATTCCGCCAAAGAGACGCCCCCGGACAACGTCGTCGAACTGCTGCCGTCGATGCAGCGGCTGGACAAGGAATTAGAAGCCGAGATCAAAACCGGGAAGCTGGAAATGAACCTGGAAGCCAGAGGATTGGTCATTAGCCTGAAACAGTCGGCCTTCTTTCCGTCCGGACAGGACGCGCTCGATCAAAAGAACCTGCCGATTCTGCAGAAGGTCGCCGACGTGATTCGAGTGTTGCCCAATTCGATTCAGCTGGAGGGTCACACGGATGCCGTGCCGATCCATAACGCGCACTTCAAAAGCAATTGGGAGCTATCCTGCGCGCGCGCCATTGCAGTGATGGAAGCGTTCTCCGACACCTTTAATATTAAGCGGGAGCGCTTCTCGGTAGTGGGTCGCGCGGACACTTCGCCCTTGGACACGAACGAGACACCCGCGGGCCGGGCGCGGAACCGCCGCGTGGACGTGGTTATCGTAAACAGCCTCCGGCTCAAGGAAGCGGCCCCGGCCAGCGAACCGGCGGCGTCAGGCGCGGCGGCTCCTGCCAAACCCAGCCCGGTGAAATAGATCCTTGGCCGTCCTTTTCTCATGTCCATACAACTCGTCGATCGTCGGACAGTACAGTATCCCCTGTATGGGGGCAGATAGAGAATCCACCAAAAAAACGTGAAAGAGTACTGGAAATCATCGACAAGGTAAGTGCACGCTGAATAAAACCAGCGTGGTTCGGCAAAGCCGGACAGATCAACGCAAAAGGACAAAACTATGATTTCTATTCAAACCAACGTTACGTCGCTGTTTGCCGAGCAGAACCTTAACATCAATACGGCTTTCGAGAACAATACCATCGAGCAGTTGACGTCCGGGTATCGCATTAACAGTTCCGGGGATGATGCCGCCGGTCTCGCGGTGGCCAATCAATACCGAAGTAATATCGCGGAGCTGAACCAGGGTGTTCTGAACGCCAACGACGGTCTTAGCTCATTGCAGATCGTGGACGGCGGATTGAACAACATCTCCACCATTCTGGACCGGTTGAAGACGCTGGCCACCGAATCGGCCAGCACCACCTTCAGTGGCGACCGCAGCACGTTAAACAACGAGTATCAATCGGAGCTCAATGAAATAACGCAGCAGGCCAACAACATCGGGCTGGCCGCTAACGGCCAATTGAACGTTGTAAACAACGTTTATATCGGTGGTGGCAATACAGCCGCCAACTCCCAGGTCACCATCGATCTCAGCGGTACACAGAACCAGGTGGATTCGAACGGCCTGGGTTTGGGCACCACCAGCGTGGGAGGCGGCGGAACGGACCTGACGGGCAACACGGTGCGGTTGGACGCACCGGGGGCAACTTTCCTGTCGACGGCGGCCCAGACCTTCGCGTTTAACCTTTATTCCCAGAACGGCGGCGCGCAAACAGTCAATGTCAGCGTCGGCGGATCGGGCGCTCTTTCCCAACAGCAGGTCATCGCCAGCTTGAACAGCCAACTCTCCCCCTACGGGATCAACGCTTCGGTCGGAAACAACGGCCAGCTGAGTTTCGGCGGTTCGACACCGTTCTCAGTCTCGACCGCGACTACCGCCACGGACGCTATCGCGACCACGGCCACGACAGCGACCAACTCGGGCGTCTATGAGATCGACGGCGCCGGCACCTACACGGGCGCCGCGGAAACCTTGACCTTCCAAAACGGCCAGGGCACCGCCAATGTCACCCTCACTGGCGCCGATACTTTGTCTTCGGCGCTTTCGAAGATCAATGCTCAGACCGCGCAATACGGCATCTACGCCGTTGAAAACAGCGCCGGGACGGGCATTTCGATTCAGAGCGTGAACAACTTCACGGCTTCTACCACAGCCGCCGCCGGCACCTTCACGGCCGCCGGCGCGCAGACCACCAACGCTCCTACCAGCACCGGGACTGTAACCGGCAACGCGGAAGCCGCGATTACGGCCATTAACGCCGCGATCTCCAACCTCGGGTTGGTACAAGGGCGAGTGGGAACAGGTGAAAACGAGCTCAACTACGCTATCAGCCTGGCGAACTCCCAAATCACCAATTTCTCGGCCGCCGAATCCGGCATCCGTGACGCGGACATCGCGACCGAAGCCGCCAACCTGACCAAAGCGCAGACCTTGCAGCAGACCTCCATTGCCGCCCTGGCGCAGGCCAACGCGGCGCCCGCGGCGGTCCTCAAGCTGCTCCAATAATCGGCAGCCTAAAGCCAAAGCGGATCTGGGCCGATCTTAACCAAGACCGGCCCATTTCCGTTTTTTGAGGATTACACGTTTTTTGAGGATTACAAGTTTTTTTAGGATATTGTAAGTTTTTTTAGGATATAGATGAGTACCAGCAGCATTACTCCGGTTACATCCACCACCGGTGCGAGCACCTTCGCCCCGGACCTGCAGAATGCGCTGAATCAAGCGATTTCCATTGCTTCGCTGCCCATCCAGCAGTTGACCGACGAGCAGCAGACCATTCAGGCTCAAAGCACCGAGTTGAGCACCATCAGTGGACTGTTTACAACTCTGCAGTCGGACATGCAAGCCTTTCCTACCGGAACGGGAAGCAGCGGGCTGGGAACGTCCGTATCGGACCAATCCGTATTGGCGGCTAACCTCACCGGCAGTTCCTTGCAAGGCTCCTACGCCATTCAAGTGCTCAATCCCGGCTCCCCTTCAACCGCATTGAGCAGCGCCGGATCCACGCCGGTTACCGATCCCACCAGCCAGAACATCAGTTCCAGCACGTCCTTCACCTTGACGGTTGGAACCAATGCCTACACCATTACCCCCGCCTCTCAAAATCTGAATGCGCTGGCTTCCGCCATCAACTCCAGCGGCGCCGCGGTGCAAGCCACCGTGGTTAACATGGGCTCTCCGTCGTCACCCGATTACCGGTTGGCTTTGCAGAGCACAGATCTCGGAACGATCAACCTGCAATTGGGCGACGGCACCACGACGAATTATCTGACGTCCACCAGCACCGGCGCCAGCGCGTCTTACACTATCAACGGGCAACCGCCCAACGGCATCTCCAGCAATTCCGATACAGTCACGATCGCGCCCGGGCTGAGCGTGACATTGGAGCAGACTGGATCGGCCACCGTCACCGTTTCGGCGAACACATCCGGCTTGTCCAACGCACTTAGCACTTTCGTCAACGACTATAACTCGGTGTTTGGGGAATTACAGAAACAGTTCGGTCAAAATCCCGGACCGCTGGCCGGGGATAGCACGGTTCTCATGATGGAGAACTCGTTGCAGCAGCTAGTGAACTACAGCGGCGGAAGCGGCTCCATTACTTCTCTCACCCAGCTGGGAGTCGAATTCAGCGCTCAAGGCACGCTTACTTTCGACCCCACTGCGTTGAACGGGCTCTCCTCCCAGCAGATCTCCGATGCGTATTCCTTTCTGGGCGATCCGACTACCGGCGGTTATCTGCAGGCGGCTTCCAACACGCTTAGCGGCCTGCTCGACCCCACTACGGGCGTGATCCCCAACGAGGCCACGAACCTTCAGAACGAATATCAGCAGGAAGCGCAGGCCATAACGGCCGCGCAAGGCCGGGTGAGCGATCTCACCACCACCCTCACGGCGCAGATGGCCTCAGCGGATGCCTTGATTGCGACGCTTCAGAACCAGACTCAGTTTGTGGACGGCCTCTTCCAGATTCCGACTCTCAACTCAAATGGAACCATTGGTAACAGCTCGAGCAATTTGTGATTTGAACGGCAACCTAGACCGAGCCGGCCGCGAGCTGCGAGCAGCAGTGCTGGCCGTAGACCACGCGCGGGCGGAAGGCGCGGTGCACCGTTATGTCGAAGCGGTACGCGAGAGCTGGGAAGCGCTGCCGGAGCAAGAACGCGGGGGCTCGTCAATTCCCTCCAACGCTTGTGAGCTGCTGGCTTGGGCGCGTCAGATGACGCTGATCCAGCGGAGCCTGGCTGCCGACCAATGCAGTGTCGTTCAAAAAGCGAGCCGCTATCACAACACCTATCACAACACCCTGACCCGGCGCGCCAGCTTGCACGTCAAAGGTTAGCCGGACCCGTCATAAACTGGAATCCGGTTGGCTCGAGGGCCGTCGAGATCTCAACGCCCAGCGTCATGGCTTCAACACTATGTCGCGGCAACCCATTGAAAATCATGCGCGTTTCTGTGGCACCGGAATTGCAGCGGCAACGCCATCATGGTGGAGAACATCGGCGCAGGCGTCGAGCGCTACATGAATCTTCTCAGCACTCGACAGAAGCTGGTCGCCGCGAACATTGCCAACGCCGACACGCCCGGATTCAAAACCAAAGACATCGATTTTCAGAGCGAGCTGCAGAGTCAAGTCTCCAATTCGAATCCCAATGTCACGGAAGTGTCGGGCCTGGTAACCAAGAATGACGGCAACAACGTAAGCGTCGACCGCGAGGCCCGGCTGCTGGCTGAAAACGCTCTACGCTTCAGCATCGCTACCAACCTGGCGAGATCGGATCTGTCCACGGTGAAGATGGCCATTGAGGAGGACAAGAACTCGTGAGCCTGTTTTCCTCTCTGGATGTCAGCGCGTCTGGAATGGCCGCCCAAAGAACGCGCGCCGAGCTGCTGGTGGAGAATATGGCCAACGCCGAGACGACGCGCACGCCCGAAGGCGGCCCCTATCGCAGAAAAGATGTCGTGTTCGAGTCGGACTCGTCGCTAGGATCCTTCTCGTCGGCTTTCCATTCGGCCCTCGACGACAACGTCGAAGGCGTGAAAGTGAGCGAAACGGTGGTGGACAATAGCGAGCCGGAGCTGCGCTATATGCCCGGTCATCCGGACGCCAATAAAGACGGCTACGTGGCGTATCCCAAACTCAATCCGGCCGAAGACATGGTGGACTTGTTGGGGGCCTCACGCAGCTACGGAGCGAACGTGGCGGCCATATCGGCGGTCAAAGACATGATCCAGAAATCGATCGATCTGTTCCGCTGATCCCCATGATCCCTCCTATCTCGCCTATCGCGCCTATTAGCCTCCCGGATGTGGCGCCGGTGAATTCCCCGGGTCAGAGCGCCGGTGGATTCCAGTCCGTTCTGGAGGGCCTGGTCGGCAACGTGGAACAATCACAGGCCCAATCGCAGCAAGTGACTAACAATTTTCTGAGCGGTGGAAATGAGGAGCTGCACTCGGTGGCGCTAGCGGCGCAGCGAGCGTCTTTGGAGTTCGAGTTGTTCTTGCAGGTTCGCAATAAAGTCACGTCGGCTTACCAGGAGGTCATGCGAATGCAAGTCTGAGCGTGACCGGCGCTCCATTTCCTCTTCCCCATGAACCAAGTGAAAAAGCTCTTCTCATCCCTCTCCGCCCAGCAGCTGACGGCCATTGTAATTTGCGCCGCCGCCGTGGTTGCGGGCGTGGTTTGGTTCTCGCATTGGCAGCGCGAGAGCGGCCTGCGGCCGTTATACACGTCGCTGGCGCCGGAAGACGCGATGGCCATGGTTCAAAAGCTGAAAGAAGGCGGCGTCGACTACCGGGTAGCTGACAATGGCACCACCTTGCTGGTACCCGAAGAAAAGGTTCCCGAGCTGCGGCTGGAAATGGCCGGCCTGGGACTGCCCCAAAAGGGCCGAATCGGATTCGAGATCTTCGACAAAACAAACTTCGGCGTAACCGACTTCGCCGAGCACGTGAATTATCGCCGGGCTGTGGAAGGCGAGCTGGAACGGACCATCATGGCGCTCTCGGAAGTGCAGCAGGCCCGCGTGCATGTGACTTTGCCCAAAGAGTCGGTATTCCTGGAATCGCGCGAGGCAGCCAAGGCCAGCGTGCTGGTCGGGCTTCGTCCGGGCGCCAGTCTGTCTTCGCAGAACGTAGCGGCCATTGCGAACCTGGTGTCGAGCGCGGTGGAGGGTCTGACGCCAGAAGCCATATCCATTGTCGACATGCGAGGCAATCTGCTGAACCGGGCGCGCCGGGACGGTCTGGCGGAAGGAGGGCAGATTACCGAAGCGGCGCTCGAATACCGGCAGGCCATCGAGCACGACCTGATGTTGAAGATCAACAATACTCTCGAGCCTTTGCTCGGACCGGACAAGTTTCGGACCGGCGTGTCGGCCGAGATTGACATGTCCAGCGGAGAGCAAAGCGAGGAGAACTTCGACCCCACCAAGTCCGTCATGGTGACCTCGCAAAAGATGGAAGACTCGAGCGGTGTAACCCGCATTGCGGCCGGACAGCCCGGAACAGCTTCCAATCTGCCGCAGCCTCCCGCCCCCAAGCCGGCCGGAAACACCACCGGCTCGGTGAGGCGCACCGAGAACATCACCTACCAATCCAGCCGCACGGTGAAGCATCTCAAATTGCCGCAGGGAACCTTGAAGCGCTTATCGATCGCCGTGCTGGTGGACCACGAAGTGAAATGGCAGGGCCAGGGCGCCCAGCAAAAGCGCATCGTCACGCCGCCATCGTCCGACAAGCTGAAGACTATCCACAGCGTGGTGGCCACTCTGGTGGGGTTGAATCCGCAGCGCGGCGACGAATTGACCGTGGAAACGCTTCCCTTCGACATGACCACCAATGCCGAACCGCTCGCACCCGGCGGAGCGCCATCGCAGAAAACGCTGCCGTCTAGTGGCCTAGATACTTTGCTCAAGAACAAGCCGGTGCTTTATGGCGGCATCGCCGGAGTGGTCCTGATGATCGGCGTGGTGATCTTCGCCATCGCGCGAGGAAAAAGGCGCAATGCGGAAGTGGAAATGGGCGAGGCCCTTCCACCCGCGGTCTCGATGTCCGCGACGCCTCTGCCGCCGGGACATGCCGGAAGCAGCGCCATGCCGTCCAATGTACCGGCGCTCATGCCGTCGCGCACTGAAGCGCTGCTGGCTCAGCTCCAGGAAAACGGAAAGAATAATCCAGAACTATGGGCCAATGTCCTGCGTGGCTGGCTGGCTGAAGAGGAAACGAACTGACCTATGTCGGATCACGTCGAAAATGGAAACAAAATTCCGGGGCCTCAGAAGGCGGCCATACTATTGGTCACGCTGGGAGAGAAACTGGGCGGCGAAATCCTGAAGCAGTTGAACGAGGAGGAAGTTAAGGCGGTCAGTAAGGCCATCGCGCGGCTGGAGAAGGTGACGCCCGGCCAAACCGAATCGGTGCTGGAGGAGTTCTACCAATCCACCACGGGCGGCGGAGGAAGAGGCGGATTCGATTATGCCAAGCGAATGCTCTCGAGCGCGTTTGGGCCGGAAGGCGCCCGCCGGCTGGTCGAGGCGCTTCCCAAGGGCGTCCGCGCGAACAAGAACATCGAATCGCTGCAGAAAGCGGATCCCGCGCTGCTGAGCCGGTTTATCGAAGGCGAGCATCCCCAGACCATCGCTCTGGTTCTTTCGCATCTGGCGGCGCCGCAAGCGGCCGCGCTGATTGCGACTCTGCCCCCGGCGCTGCGGTCCGACGTCGTGATCCGGATCGCGGAACTGGACCGCGTATCGAACGATGTGGTGGCGCGTATCTCGCTGGTAATCGGCGAAAAATTAAAATCGATCGGACAGGTGAAGAGCGAGCCGCACGGAGGGCCGCGCAGCGTGGCCGAGATCCTGAATCGCATGGACTCGGCCATGAGCGAAGAGATCCTGACCAGCATGCAGGAGCAGCAGGCGCTGGTGGATGCGATCCGCCACTACATGTTCGTATTCGAAGACCTGCTGCTCATAGACGCCACGGCCATGAAGGAGCTGGTGGCCAAAATCGACCGCAAGCTGCTTACCATCGCGCTGAAGGGCACCAGCGACCAACTGAAGAATCACTTCCTGCAGTGCATGTCTCAGCGCGGCGCCGAAATGTTGCGCGAGGACATGGACGCCGCCGGGCCGGTGCGCATCCGCGATGTGGAGGCGGCGCAGCAGCAGATCCTGGCGGTAGTCCAGCAACTGGAGTCGGAAGGCGTTCTTAGCTTAAAGGGCGGCGGTGGCGATCAGTATGTCGTCTGAGATTCTGGCGAGCGGCGAAAAGCCTCCCGCCGCGACGTCACTCTGGCGGGTGGTGGAACCTCCGGGAGACACGCGCGGCAAGGGGCCGGAGCGCAAGGATGCCGACCGCGAAGCGCAAGCCTTGGAGCAGGCGCGGCGCGAGGGATTTGCGGCGGGCGTTGCGGCCGGGCGGCGCGAGGCCGAGGATCAGACCCGGCCGGCCATGGACGGCCTGGCGCGGAACCTGGCCGAAGTGGGCCGCTTGCGCGACGCCATTCGAGAAGAGACCACGCACGAGCTGGTTCGCCTGGCCATATCGATCGCGGCCCGCGTCCTGCATCGCGAAGTTTCGCTCGATCCCGACGCGCTGACCGGGCTGGTCAAGACGGCTTTCGCGAAGGTTCAGCCCCGCGAGATTCAACGCGTGCGCATGCATCCGGGCCTGGAGGCGCTGGTGAAGAAGTCACTGGAACAATGCGGCTCTCCAAAGAATCTGGTTTTGATGCCGGATCCCGCTCTGAAGCCGGGCGAAATGTTCCTGGAGACTTCGCAAGGTATGTTGGACGCATCGGTCGATACGCAACTGCGGGAAATCGAACGGGGCCTGGTCGACCGGCTGGAAAGATAACATGGCATCCGCAACCAGTTCGCTCCTCAGTGAGCTCAGCGCGCAACTCGGCGGCATCGAATTAATGCCCTGGATCGGGCAGGTGACCGAGATGGTCGGCCTGCTGATCGCTTCGCGCGGACCGGTGGTGTCGGTCGGCGATTTTTGCGAGATTTGCACCTCCTCGGGCCGCACCATCCGCTCGCAGGTCATCGGATTTCGCAACGACCGCGTGTTGTCTCTGCCTTTGGAAGAAATGGATGGCCTGCAGCTTGGCGATCGCGTGATCGCGCGCAAGGAAGATGCGCTGCTGCGCGTGGGTCCCGGGCTGCTGGGCCGTGTTCTGGATGGATTCGGCCGCCCCATCGACGAGGGCCCGCCCATTCAGACCAGCGCCGCTTATCCTTTGTACGCTCAAGCGCCCTGTCCTATGGAGCGCGAGCATATTGTCGAACCCTTGATTACTGGTGTTCGCGCCATCGACGGCATGCTGCCCTGCGGAAAAGGCCAGCGCGTTGGAATCTTCGGCGGCAGCGGAGTAGGGAAGAGCACGTTGCTCGGAGCGATGGCCCGGCACAATGACGCCGATGTAAGTGTGATCGCGCTGGTGGGAGAACGCAACCGCGAAGTGCGGGCATTTCTGGAAAACGAGCTGGGTCCCGAAGGACGGAGCCGTTCCGTGGTGGTGGTGGCGACTTCCGATCGCCCGGCGCCTTTGCGCATCCGCGCCTGCTTCGTTGCGCTGGCGGTAGCCGAATACTTTCGCGATCAAGGTAAGAACGTTCTGTTAGTGGTGGATTCCGTTACACGCCTGGCCATGGCGCAGCGCGAGATCGGTCTGGCCGCCGGAGAGCCGCCCAGCCAGAAAGGCTACACGCCGTCGGTGTTCGCGCTGCTGCCGAAAATCTTCGAGCGATCCGGGCATTTCAAGAAGGGGTCCATCACCGGATTCTTCACGGTCCTGGTGGAAGGAGACGATTTTAACGAACCGATCTGCGATGCCGTGCGCGGTATTCTGGACGGTCACCTGATCCTGTCGCGAGAACTGGGCGCGGCGGGCCACTATCCGGCCATCGATGTTCGACATTCCATCAGCCGGCTGACTTCGCGCATTGCTTCCCCGGAACAGATTTCGCAAATCCAGAAGCTGCGCGAGGCGCTGGCGCTGTATCACGATTCGCACGACTTGATCCAGTTGGGGGCCTACGCGGCCGGCGCCAATCCTAAGCTGGACGCCTCCATCCGCTGCCGTCCGGAGATTATGAATTTTCTAAAGCAGGACTCGCATAATTTCTGCAAACTTCCGGAAACGCTCGAGCGCCTGCAAAAACTGGCTGCCGCGCTTGGGTAGCGGCGTCCCAGGAATCCGGGCGTGACGCAGTTTCACTTTTCTCTTGACAAGGTCCTCCGCTGGCGAGCGCTCGAGCTTGCGGCCCAGGAGGTCAAGCTGGAACAGTTGCTGCGCGAGCAACTACGGCTGCAAACCATGCGGGCCGATCTGAGCGCTGAGAAATCGAAGCTGGACCGGTCTCTCGAAACGCTGCCCGATCTTCGCGGCGCCGATCTCCGGGCCGTCAGCGCCCATACCTACAGTCTCAAACGGCAGGCCGACAATCTGGTGAAGCTGGTGGCGAAATGCGAGCGGGATCTCTCCGAGCAGAAGAAGGTTTATCGCGCCGCTAAGCAGCGATACCGGCTGCTGGAGGAGTTGAGAGCCAGAAAGTTTGAAGAGTGGCGTCAGGAACAGGCCCGCGAGGAAGAAACTCTGGCGACCGAATCTTTTCTGGCGACCTGGAATCGTGACCGGTAACTACACGAATGTGTTCGCACGAGTGCGAACACAGCACGCAGAAGTGCGTGCGCTACGGGTCAACTCCCCGAGTCGGTCAACGCCAACCAGGTTTCCACGCCTTCCAAAATCTCCTGGACCTGAACTCCGGTGAAGAACTGGCTGATGGCCCCATACTCACGCAGGCGGCAATGCCGGACCTCGGCCACCATGCGGCAGTCGCCGAACTCAATTCCTAACGATGTCCCTGGAACCAGATAGCGTGAGCCGATAAAGCATAGCCCGTCTTCGGAAACGTCCACCATGCGGGCAGTTTCGGTCTGGCGCGCTGTTCCCTTGGTTGTGGAGACGCGAATGACATGATCGGCATTCCGTCGGACCTGGCGTCTTTTTTCGGGGCCGGTCATAGCAGAATCGGGCGCAATACTCCCCAGCGGAGTATCGGCGATTCTTAACCGAATCTGTATGCTGCCCACGCGGTCGCGCTACGGGGCCCACTGCGGCGCCACGTAGGCGTAAAAGAGAGCAATAAGCCCCATCACGATCGCCAAGAACACGCTGTGCCGCACGGTAAACCGAAACAGTTTGACTTCTTCCTCGCGTTTCATCCGGGTAGCGGCTGAGGCCACCGCAACGCTGGTCAGGCTGATCATCTTACCCATCACCCCTCCGGCGGAATTGGCGGAGGCCATCATCACGGCATTCATTCCCAGCCGGTGGGCTGTTACTTCCTGGAGGCTGCCGAAGAGGGCATTAGCAGAGGTATCGCTTCCTGTGAGGAACACGCCCATCCAGCCCAGCAGCGCGCTGAAAAACGGGAAAGCCGCGCCCGTGGCTGCGAACGCCAGGCCTAAAGTGCCGGTGGCGCCGGAATAGTTCATCACGAATGCCAAAGCCAACACGGCAGCCAGCGTGAGTTCCGCCAGCATCAGCTGCTTGCACGTATTCACCAACGCCTTGAGGAATTGACGCGCGCTCATACCCACCACCGGAGCGGCGAACAGAGCCGCGAAAAGGCACGATGTCCCGGCCGCCGACAGCCAGTTCAGGTTAAAAACCGCCCCGTAGGGCGAAGCGGCGGCCACTACGGGCGGCACACGCTGAACTTCGTTGTGCAGCCAGGGCCAAGGGATCAGTACGCTAAAGGAGTTTAGCTGCGTCTGCAGCGGCTTCCAAGTCCACAACAGCACGAAGACCACCAATAAGATGTAGGGTCCCCATGCCACGAGCAGTTCGCGGACCGGATAGTGCGCCTCGGCGATCGTCGAATGAGTCACATGTTCTTCGGGGAGCGCGAAAGCATCCTTAGGCTTCCAGAAACTCAACAAAATCACCAGTCCGGCCATGGCGGCGATCGAGGCCAAAATGGCTGTCAATTGAGGGCCGACGTAATTCGAGATCAGGAACTGAAATACTGCGAAAGCACCACCGCAAACCACGGCTGCCGGCAGAACACCCTTGAGGGCCTTCCACCCGCCCATAATCAGGATCATATAGGCCGGCAGAAACAGCGCCACCGGCGAACACATACGCCCCACGCCGGCGCTGAGGCGGTCCAGAGGCAACCCGGTGGTGGCCGCAAGCGTCACAATGGGAATTCCGATGGAGCCGAATGCTACCGGAGCGGTGTTCGCCAGCAGGCAAAGCCCGGCTGCGTAGAAGGGCGAAAAGCCGAGCCCGGCGAGCATGGTGGCCGCGACAGCAATAGGCGTTCCGAAGCCTGCGCCGCCTTCGACGAATCCGCCGAACGCGAAAGCGATGAGCAACACTTGCAAGCGGCGGTCGTCCGTAAAATGGCCGACGGAGTCCTTAATAACTTCAAACTTTCCGCTCTCGAGCGTTACGCGATACAGCAAAATAGCGCTAAAAACGATCCATCCGATGGGGAACAGGCCGTAGGCCGCGCCGTAGCCTACAGCGCCGATCAAATTGCGCACGGGCATCTGGTACGCAAAAGCTGCCATCAGGATCGCGGCTAGGAGCCCAGACAAAGCCGCCACCCAAGCTGGTTTCCGCAGCACGCCCAATAGGACCAACATGGTCAGGATGGGAACAGAGGCTGCCAGCGTCGAAAGAGGCAGACTGCCCGCGAGGGGAAAATAGTTTTGAGGCCACATAGGTGGACAACAAATTTACCACAGATTCACAGGCCATCCAAGCGGCAGTCGAATTCGCGCGTCGCCTCGCTTTACGGTCTTAGGCGTAGCTGGACGCCGTGGCCCGATTTTTCCCGGCCCGCTCGGCCGTAATTCGCTCCAGGTAGCCGCTGGCTCGAAAACCTGCCAGCGGATCTTCGGCCAGCCCGTGGGATCGGCGCCACTCCGCGATCGCCGGCCGGACATCGGTGGAGAAGGCGTCTTTCAGGCAGGTCTCGGCGTCCACCAGCGCGCAATCGTTCTGGTGTTTTGCCAGCATCTGGTGATTTACCAGCGCGGCTTTGGCATGCAACTCCTGCGCCGTAGCGACGGTCTGGATCATGGCTTCGATCTTGCCCTTCAGGTTGTGGCTTTGGTCGATCATGTACGCGATGTCGGCGCGGCTGCCGGTCTCCCACTCGTACATGGCTATCTCATGAAAGATGCGGAACACCTGATAAGGGTCGATCGAGCCCAGGGTCAGATCGTCATCCGCATAGCGCCGGTCATTGAAGTGAAAACCGCCCAACATGCCATCGGCGAGCAGCCAGGCGACAATCTGCTCGATGTTCTGCGATGAATAATGATGCCCCGTATCCACCAGCACCTTTGCTTGCGGACCAGCGGCCTTCGCCAGCGCCAACGCCATTCCCCAATCCGCGATATCGGTGTGGTAAAAGGCCGGCTCGAATGGTTTGTATTCCACCAGCATCCGCTGACTGGCGCCGAGTTTCTCGTGCACTTGCCGCAAACCGTCTTCAAACCACTCGCGCCGCTGGCGGATGTTGGCCGTTCCTGGATAATTAGAGCCGTCGGCGAACCACAGCGAGATGTCGCGGCTGTTGAGGCGGCGCGCGATCTGGACGCTTTCGACGATGTGGTCGAGCGCGGCGCGCCGGATATCCGGATCTGGATTTCCCAGCGAGCCGTACTTGTATATCTGATCCTGAAAAACGTTGGGATTAATGGAGCCTGGCCGCACCGAGTATTTTTCCGCCGAGGCCTTTACCTGGTCGACGCTATCTAATCCATTTGGGAAATCCCACAGCACGTGCAACGCGACGGTAGGGCAAGCCCCGGTCCAACGATGGACTTCGCCCGCGTCGCTAAGTTTTTCCTCAATTGTGGTGGCGGCAGCCGGTTGCAGAAATTTACCGAAGCGCGTTCCGGTGTTTGCAAAACCCCAGGATGGCAGCTCGATGCGAAATGAATCCAGCGCTTGATATACCTTATTGTTTTCTTTCGCGTTCATTTAACGACGTAGCGCACACACTGTATGCCGCGCCGGCACTCGTGCCGGAGCCCGGAGGTTTCAGTATAAAACACGGTGTCGACAAGAGTGTCGACACGGCACGCTAAAAGCGTGCGCCACGGCACTCGTGCCGCTATTTCTCGGAGCCGGCTTCGGAGGCGAATTTGATGGTCGAATCCACCGAGTAAACCTTCACTCCGGTCGCGAGCGGGCGCAGCATTTGAAGCACGATGGCCGTGCCCTGGGTCGTCATCGAGAAATGCGAATTGCCCTCATGCTCCACCGGAAACTGACGCGAGGCGAAAGGCGGAATCTGAACGTCGAAGGCGGCCGAACAAATCGGGGTTAGTTCGGTTTGGGCGCGCGAGTCGCTCGGCACCGAATAAAGATTGCCGGCCGAATAACAAAGCGACGCCTTGGCAGCCAACTCCGAGGTGTTGACCAGCGAGATAAGGTTGCCATGCATCTCCTCAATATCGCCGGTGAACCACGGGTTGCGGGTGGGGTATGCGACTTCGCGCGGCGTGCTGCGCAGTTGATTGTCCTGGGCGCACTCGGCCCGGCCCGAAACAGCGATCACCGGAGAGAGCTGTGCCGACGGAATCCTTTCGCGGATCTTCACCCAGGCGCGGCCATTCTCCTCCGGGATTTCGAGCCGGTAATCGGCGCGCTCGCCAGCCTTCAACCGCACGGTCGATTGCGCGTGGCCGGCCAATGCCACCAACCCGCCACTGGCACGGTGCGGCTGCAGTTCCACGGTGACCTCACGGTCGCCAAGATTTTGGAGCTCCAGGCTGGACCAGCAAGTGGGACCGTAATCGAGTGAAGGCAAGATGCTTTCCACTACGCGCTCGTGCTCGGCCGCGTTGACTGGCGCGCCGGCCAACAAGAGGACTAAAGGCAGGAACCGGCCCATCACTTGTCCTCTTCGGCCGAAAAGCCGCGAAACTTCAACCCAGCCTGCGCGCCACCGCTATAGCAGTCCCTAATTGCCCGGCCAGCCAGCGCAGGAAATCCTGTACCGACTCTTGAACTTCAACGTAATACCGTGCGCAGGTACCGCTGACCCGCCCTACACTGATGGTGATGCCGTCCGGCAGCGCCCGAAACGCATCTTCATCGGTCAAATCGTCACCGATGTACACTACCAAAGCGTCTCGCTGCCCCAGCGCGTCCCGAATCCAGCGAATAGCCAGCCCCTTGTGCCAGTTCACGCGGGGGCGGATCTCGAAAACCTGCAGACCCTGGGTCACCTGAAAGAGACTTACGACGGGAGTCAGCGCATCCAGCACGGTTTTGTGGACTTCATCCAGGCTGCTCACCGACGCCCTGCGGAAATGAATGCTGGAGGTGAGTACTTTGCTCTCCACCTCGACGCCCGGAATGTGGCGCAAGCGTACTTGCAAATGCCGCGAAAGTTCTTCCAGCGCTTCCACTCTCAGCGCGGCATTGGGCTCGACAAAATGCAATCCCGGACCGGTGATTTCGAGGCCATGATTGCCGGCATATATGATTTCTTCCATTCGGACGCGCTCTCTGAGATCGGGCAGCGCGCGCCCGCTGATGATCGCCACCGAGGACCGGTGGCCCGCCTCCAGAGCCTTCAGCGCTCTACGGCTTTCCACCGGCATCGTGGCCGTGCCCGGGTTTACGGTTATAGGCGCCAAAGTGCCGTCGAAATCGAGCGATAGAAAAACGTAGGAAGCATCACGAACGGAGGACGCGATCTGAGGCAGATGATCGAATAACGGTTGCGCCATCTTTTCAAGCCGGCTGGCTCTTGACTCCTTCCGGTAGCTCTACGCGTATCTCCGACACCGCGGCGATCAAGTTGGCCGCCCAGCGATAAATGTTGTGCTGCTTTACTACACGCCTCATCCGGCGCATTCGTTCCCGCCTTTCGCGAGGATCCATCGTAACCGCCCGGTGGATTGCGTCGGCCAATTCCTCGGTGTCGTAAGGATTCACGATCAGGGCGTCCTGCAGCTCGCGGCTGGCGCCGGTGAAACAACTCAAAATCAGAGAGCCGCCATTGTCATCGCGGGCCGCCACGTATTCCTTGGCCACCAGGTTCATTCCATCGTGCAGCGAAGTCACCAGGCACAGGTCCGACAAGCGATAGAAGGGCTCGATCTCGGAATGATTGTGATGCCTTTTCAGAAAAACGATGGGTTTCCAATGTTTGTTCTGGAACCGCCGGTTGATGCGCTCGGCCTCGCGTTCCACTTCGACATTGAGGTCCTGATAGCGATCGATATGCGTACGGCTGGGCGCTCCGATTTGCACGAAGGTAAACCGCCCGCTGTAGGAGGCGTACTTTTCCAGAAACCGTTCAATGCCGCGGAACCGTTCTGGAATTCCCTTGGTGTAATCCAGGCGATCCACGCCGATCCCCAGATAGTCGGCCTCCACGCCGAGTTGCCGGAGCAGCGCGTCCCGCTCCACGCGGACCGCTTTATGCTCGCTGGCCTGGGTCTCCTTAAAATCCACGCTGATCGGAAAAGGCCGCACCAGGGTGAAGTGGCCGCCCTTGTTCACGGCGAAGCGCTCCCACTCGATGCGCGATTCCAGCGTGCGGTCGATAGTTTCCAGAAAGTTGTTGCAGTGCGATTGAATGTGGAAGCCGATGAGGTCGGCGCCCAGTAGCCCTTCGAGCAATTCACGCCGCCAGGGGCAAATGCCAAAGGATTCCGGGTTGGGCCAGGGTATGTGCCAGAAAATCGCCACGCGCGCGTCGGGCCGCTTTTCCTTGATCATGCGCGGAAGCAAGGCGAAATGGTAATCCTGAACCAGGACGATCGGATTTTCGGCGCCCTCCATCTCTTCAAGCACGGCGCGGGCAAACTTGGCGTTCACCTGCCGGTAAGCTTCCCAATCCTCGCCCCGGAAGATGGGCCGCGTATGCGCGATGTGGCAGAGCGGCCACATCCCCTCGTTGGCGAAACCGTAATAGTATCTTTCTTCTTCTTCTTTGGTAAGCCAGACGCGCCGCAGCATGTACTGAGGCTCGTCGGGCGGCACGCGGAGCCGGTCGTGGGCGTCCACAGTCTCATGATCGGCGTCAGCCCCGCCGTGAGCGATCCAGGTGCCGGCGCAGGCCCGCAGGATCGGCTCCATGGCCGTCACCAATCCGCTGGCGGGCACCATGGTTTCGACGGCGCCGTTGCGATACACGTGTTCGTAAGGCTCGCGGTTCGATACGACGAACAGACGGCTGTCTTCGAGCGTAGCTTGCTGAAAAACGCGCAGCCGTTCAGCGGTCCAAAGCGAATCGGCCGCTTCGCGCAGACGGGCCTCTTCTTCGGCGGATGCCCGGGCGATTCGCAGGCTCGTGGCCAGGTTGGTCACTTCGCGCGTGATGGGCTGAAGCACGTCTTCTTCGGCAAAATCCGGATTGGCCATTGACTCTCCGGCTCGCAGGGCCTTTAACCACTGCGCCATGCGCGCAATGGGCCGCTCCATGCTCCAGCGGACGATCAGCAGGGTGATCGCGGAGATGAGCAGCATTTGTACCAGGACATGTTTGAAGGTGCTCCGCCAGATGGCCATATCCTGGGCGTGAATGTCGGAGGCGTCGTGGAAGACCGCCAGCGCCCAAAGCTGGCCGTCGTGATGGACGGGCACCGCGTACACATGGATGGGGTCCTTACCGGCCTGGAAAAAGAGGCTGGAGTTATGGCCTTCCATCAAGGTTTTGACCACCGCAGGCAGTTCCGGGCCCAGCCGCGCGGCCAGATTCGGAGTCATTACCACCGGATGAGCTTGTTTATCGTAAATCGCGATACCGTCCAATCGCTCCCGGTTGCCGAAGCGCTCCACGATCCTTTGGAGGCTGTCTTGCGCTCCGCTGGCCAGGAGCGGCTCGACGGTCTCCTGCAGGCTTTCGGCCAGTAGCTGGGCGCGGCGCTCGAGTTCGTTTTTGCGCGACCGGTTTTCTGCGTCCACCTGATATAACGCGAAAGCCACGGAGACAATAGTGACCGCCAGCACCAGAGAGACAATGAGGCGCAGGCTCAACCGCATAGGTCTTTTGAGAGCAAGGAGATTGCCAGGAACGTAAGTGAAGGTTTCTTAAGGACTAGAGATGTTTCCAGGGCCCGAAGGGCGTATACGTTACACGAATTTTTTACCGAATGCGAGCTAGGCCGGGAACGAAGACCCGTTAGCCTGGAGCTGTTGGGTTCGTTTTGTAATTTGGTTTGGGCGGGTGGACGCCCTCCGTTTACCTGCTGACAGTGTACACTGGGTCACTGCACTGCCATGGTCACCTGACCTAAGGTGGCGTAGCCGGCGGCGTAAATTGTGATGGGGACGGCGGCACCGACGGACGCACTCTGCGGGATCTGCACATTCACCTGCGTGGCCCCCGCGATCAGACCCGGCGCTTGACCCGCAAAGGTGACTTGAGCATCCAGCGAGCCGATAATAGCGCTGATGCCCGCCACCGGCATTGGGAATGGAGGAACCAGCGGTCCGATCGAGCCATCGGCAATGGATGGATTGAGCGCGCCTGCGCCGGTCATAAACACCGAGACAATAGAACCTCGCGACGCAGGATTCGCGGCCGAGTTCACGGTAGAATCCTGGTTCAGGATGGCTGCCTGGCCGCTGCCAGTTTGGGTAGTGGTGAAGATACCGGGCGCGGCGACTACGACGGGCAGCTTAACCGGCCCCAGCGTCTGCGCACCGGATTGGACGGTGACAGGGATCGCGAGGCCGGGATTAACTTCAAAAGGGACGACCGCGTTGATCTGGCAGTTGGAGGAATACAGAACGGTCGCCGGGAATTGGCCGAAGTTCACCGTGGGGTTGGACGATCCGAAGCCGTTGCCGAACAGAGTAACGATCTCGCCGGGTGCGACTGCGCCTGCGCCCGTAGCATAAGCCGAGGCGTAGCCAGGATTCAAAGTAGCGGCGTTCACCACCGAGACGAATGCAGGTCCTGCGGGCTGGGAGAAGTCGACCTTTGCCGCAAAGGCGTCGGAATCGCCCCCGCCGTATTCGGTTTGAAAGGCGCGAGGCGTCGAGAAGAAGATGATCGTGTATGCGGTGCCGGCGGAATACAGCCCACCCTTGCCATCCCAAGCGAGATAGGCACCGGGGATGGGCGAAGTGGCCACTAGCGCGGAACCGTTGGAATTGATGACGATAACGGCGGTATTCGATGTAGCTGCGCAGGTGGGCTGGGTGAGAGAAGGGGAAGCCTGGGACGACGCGCTCACGTAGGCTTGCCCAGAGGCATCGACGGCGATTGGAGTCGGGATGCTATTCATGAGTCCGGTGAATGTCGAGTAAATGAGATGCCCTGAAGCATCGAGTTTCGTAACAAACCCGTTGCCGCTGAGGCTGGGCGATTGATTCGCGGTTGAGCCGGTGTAGGTCGTCGACAGCGCGCCCGTCGTAGTGGGAAAGTCGGTCGACTGTGTGCCGCCCGCAACGTATACTGCCCCGGTTGCATCTACTACAACGCCGAACGCGCCATCGGGTGCGCTACCACCCAAGTAAGTGGAATAGAGCAGATGGCTGCCGGTGGGATCGAGCTTGGCGACGAAAGCGTCGCCGAAGCGTAGCGGCCCGTCATCGACTTCGCCATGGAAAGTACGCGATATTGCGCCCGCAGTGGTCGGAAAATTCGGCGAAACGGTTTCTCCCGCCACCCATACATTTCCCGTGCCGTCGACCGCAATGGTATGCGCGTCATCGGGACCCGAGCCACCCAGGTAGGTGGTCCACGCGATGCTTCCTGACGGCGTCAGCTTGGTGATGAATGCATTGGAACACGGGTTAGTCTCGGTCGCGCTGCCGCCGGGGCATGTTCCTCCCGCATACTGGCTTTGGTACACCCCGGGGGTTGTGGCGAGACCAGGTCCGGCAGCGCCCGCAACATAAATGTCGCCCGCGGTGTCCACCGCCATCGATTCCACGGGACCATCGATCATTGTGGTGTAGAGAATGTTTTGGGCAGCGGGATCCAGCTTCACGACGGCAAAGGAAAGAAAAAACGGGTTAGCAAGTGTCTCGATGGCTAGATACGGGTTGCCGCTGGGGTCGATCGCGAAGGCGGTGGCTCGCGACGCGGCCAGGCAAACGGAGAAATCTACAGCAGTACCGGACGAATTAAATTTGGTGATGAAGGCGCAGTTGCTGCCGGTGGTAGGCGTGCCCAGATTGGTGGAGGTGAGCGGGAAATCCGGTGATGAGGTGGTCCCGGCGACATAAGCGGCGCCTGTGGAATCCACCGCGATGCCGGCTGCGGTGTCGGCGTACGAGCCGCCTAGATAAGTAACGTAATCAATCAAGGGCCCGGCCGCCGGCGCCACGCGTATTGTAATGCCGCAAAGCAGCGCGACTCGTAACAACATGAGCTAAGCTTATCCCGTGGAGATCCATTCCGTGGAGAACCAGGGCGTATGAAGCGAACTCTATTGACTATGGCCATGCTGGCGGCAATCCTGCACGCTCAGGATAAAAAGAAGGAAGTCCGGGAGGTAAAAGCCACCGGCTGCGTACGGAGGGGCGTCGAAGGTGGTTGTCTGCTGCTGAAAACCCTGGACGGCAAGACTACTTACAACATTTTTGCCGACCCGCGGCCGAAAGTGGACACGGTGATCACTATCGAAGGCGTCGACTTTCGGGGCGTGACCGCCTGCATGGAAGGCATACCGATCACGGTCACAAAATGGGAAGCAACCGGCGAGACTTGCAAGGATTAAGCGGGATTTGAAATCGCCGGCTGACGCCCGCTGCGCTGGCCGGCTGCCAAATTGCGCTGATAAGCCCAGTAGACGATCGCGCCGGCTACCAGCGTGGCTGCGCTGATCGAAATCTGGGTCCTGGTGCTGCCCATGAGCAGCCAAATCGAAAGCGCCACCGCCGCCACGGGAATGATCGCGCCGCCTGGAACTCGAAAGCCGCGCTCCGCATCCGGCATCTTGCGACGCAGCACCAGCAAGGCGACGCAAGTGGCGATGTAGTACAGGAGTCTCGCGATCGCGCTGATGGCGGCCAGCGCCGCGAAACCACTGTACATCGCGCTCGCCCAGCCCAGCACCGCCGCCGCCACGATCGAGACATAGGGCGTACGATAACGCGGATGAACTTCGGCAAAAATCTGCGGCAGCTGCCGTCCTTCCGCCATCGCGAAGAGGATGCGCGGCGTAACCAGCATCAGGGCGCTGTTGGTGCCGGTGGTCGACAAAACCGCGCCCACTGTTAGCAACACACCTCCTAGCGGACCAAGAAAGCGGCGCGCTGCCGAGGCCAGTGGCGTCGCCGAATTCGCCAGGTCGGGCAACGTGCTCTGCGCCACGAACTGGATCAGAACATAGAACACGGTGACCACGGCGATTGCCGATAGAAGAGCGATCGGAAGATTTCGCTTGGGCCTCTCGATCTCCTCGCCCGGCACCACGGCGAACTCGAACCCGCCAAACGCGAAGATCAACAAGAAACTGGCTTGTTGCAGCGCGCCTGGCCGGGGGAGAGACCACGCCGGAGGACGGTTCGGATCCAGGAGGAACAGTCCTGCGACGATGAACACCAGTAACGCCGCGAGCTTGGACACAGTCAGGAAGTTGTTCAGCCAGGTGCCTTGCTTTACTCCTCGGAAATTAGTGATGGTCAGGATCGCAAGCGACGCAGTGATTACGATCACCCGTCCGGCTCCGCTGGCGGCGGCAGGCCAGAAGAATCCCAGATACGCGGCAAATGCGTTGCTGATCGCCGCTATGGAAGTGAGCCGGGCGAGCAAAAGCATCCAGCCGATCTCAAAACCCACCAGGTTCCCGAAAGCCGCCCGGGCGTATAGGTAGGGGCCGCCGGACCGATCGAACAGCGTCGCCACTTCAGCGAAGCACAACACGATCAAACACATCGCCAACGCCGCGATCACATATGCCGCCAGGCCGGCTGGACCAAGAAATTTTGCCACCTGCGCCGGCAGTACGAAAATCCCCGAGCCAACTGTGCCGTTCACAGCGATCGCAGTGAGGCTGAACAGACCAACTGCGCGAATGAGATCTGGGCGTGGAGGCAAGGACGATTCTATCCCACACACCTACCTGGAAGGCTAAGTGGTCCGTCTTAGATTCGCGCATAAGTGAGCGATTTGGCGTAGCAGAAATAGGGTCATCTACTATCTGGGGTGGAAGCTGCGCGTAGCCGTAAGGATAAGTGGGAAGTCAGGATTTGCATGCGCTGTCGCTACTGTAATCAACGGTTGAACCTTTTCAAGTCGCTGTCCGGATCCTCCTTCTGTTCTCAAGAGCACCAGAAGCTTTATGAAGAGGCGGAAGCCAACAAGGGGCTCGAACGGCTGCTCCAATTCGTAGAAAAGGTTCCGAAACCAGGCCCGGGGAAGCCCGCTCAGGCACCCGCGGCGAAAGTCGAAGAAAAGCCCGTTCAGCTATCAAGTTCCGTTCCGGCGGCAGCTTCCGTTCCGCCGCCCGCGCCGATACCCCAGACCATCGCGGCCAAGTCTCCGGATACCTCGCCTGAGCATCCCGTAGCAGGTTTCCTTCTCGATCGAATTGCTCCGGCTGCCGGCTCCTCGGCTGGCGTTAACGCGAATTTCGAAATTATCGTAAGCGGCTTCCCGGCCGGCCCGGCGGCATTCCCTTCATTTAAATTCGAGATCGCGGCCACGGATCTTCGGGCGCCGGCAGAAGAACCGCCGTCGCAGGCGTCGGCAGAAGAACCGCCGCCGCTCGCTTCCTGGTCAAATACCGGACCTTTGGCACTCGACGTCGCCGCGCTATCCGTCGAACTACCAAGCGTCGGCTCGATTCGTCCCCGTGCTCCCGCCTGCGCGATGCCCGCGCCGGACAACAAGCCGCTAGCGCTGGAGGGCCGGCCTCTCTTGCCCGTGAGTGATGCTCCCGGGCTGCAGCTAGCGCCTCAAGCTGCATTCGATACCGATGGTTTCCCAAATTTGGCCCGGCTGATCCCGCTTCCACAGGAGGTGCGAGCCCCGGTCGAAAGAACTCAGTTGCCGGCTGCGAAATCCGATGGGGCAGTGTTGCCGAGTCCGGGCGCGCTGGAGAGCCGGCTAGCGCCTCAAGCCGTATTCGATGCCGAAGGTTTCCCAAATTTGGCCCGGCTGAACCCGCTTCCAAGGGAGGTGCGAGCCCCGGTCGAAAGAACTCAGTTGTCGGCTGCGAAATCCGATGGGGCAGTGTTACCGAGCCCAGGCGCACTGGAGAGCCGGCTACCGCCTAAAGCCGTATTCGATACCGAAGGTTTCCCAAATTTGGCCCGGCTCAATCCGCTTGCATGGGAGGCGCGAGCCGCCGCCGGCGCGATTACTCAGTTGCCGGCCGCGAAAACCGATGTGGTAGTCTTGCCCAGTCCGGGCGCGCTGGAGTTGAATAAGTTGCAGGTGAAGCAGAGCGCCGCCGTCGCCATCGGCACGAGCGCGGCCATGACTCGGACTGCTCTTGGCAGGAAAGTGTCGGCCCCACAGGCACCCGCTCCGCAATTGCTCGCCAAGTTAAGATCCAGCGGAGCACGGTCAACCTTTCCGAAAAGTGTCCAAGAGGCACTGGGCATCGACCGGCCAGCAGTTCTTTCCGTACGGCTCGAGTCAAAAGCAGCACCTGCGCCAGCCTCGTATTCCCGCGCGTCGCAGTTTCTGCCCGTGGCCGCCGGTTTGCAGCCGCAGGCCTTCGCCACTTTGAAGGTCGAGCAATGCAATAGGGCCCCGTCAATCGACATGCAGGGCGCCATGACGCGCACCGGCGTCGCTAAGGCGGTCAGCCAACCCGAAGCGCAAGAGTTCGAATTACTGAACATGCTCCGCTCAATAGAAATTCTGAATCGAGTATTCGCTGACGTCCAGAATACAACCAATCCGGCGGATTTCCCGATTTCCCTGGCTATTTGTGCACAGCGGGAACCGGCCGTGCCACTATTCGAATCGGCTCCTGCGAAGTTCGCCGCCGTAGTAGCGCCGGCGGTCACTCCCAGAAATCTGGCGATTAGAGAGAGCGATACGGCTAGGGCCGTCGGAATTATTGACACGCATAAGCCGGTTGACATTTTAAGCCCGTTGCTCACACCGGCGGTGCTCTCCTCCCGCAATTCCCTTACGATCGGCATCAGCCGGACGGCGCGAGAAATTCCGGCTCAAATCCAAGCTCAGCAAGGCTCCCGGAATTGCACAATTTCCCTGGCCTCCGAGAGGCCGCGAGACTGTCTGCTGCCGGCGATTTTCTGGTCCTCCGAAACGTGGCTAAGATCCGCGATCGCCTGCGCCGGTTGGTTCGCAGAGAGTGATTGCGGGGTCGAAGCCTTCCCATCCGCCGCGCCCGCGCCGCGCGTCTTTTCCGTCCGATTCGAACCTGAGCCCTTCTTCCAGGACTTGCCGGCGCTGGCGTGGGATCAGACTGTCCGTCGTTTGGCGATTGAAGTTTGCGAATCGACGGCCAAATTCGCGGGAGGCGAGCCGGAAGCTCAGAGATTGGCAAGCTTAAAGCCGTCGCGGACCAGTCCCTCGAAGCTGGTCGCCAAACCAAAGCCGCTCGTCTCGCGGCTGGCGGTTCGCTATGTCGTCAAGCTTAACCCCTTCACTTCCATTGTTAATCGAGCCGCCAGCGGCGTCGCACCGCGCTCTTCCGTTTCACCTTCGGCGGACGAACATCAGCCCCTCGTCGCGCTTCCTCGGATTCCGAGCTCCGGCTGCTCCGCGGCAGTATGCTTATTTTCCCCAGCGGCTCTGCAACCCCCACGCATCGAAGCTGCCGACCAAAGGAATACGGAAGCCCGGTCGCGGCCCCATCCTTCCCCCTTACGGAACCAGCCAGCGTCCATGTTGGTGTTACCTGGTTTGTCACTCCGGCATAGCGGTATCGTCTGGCGCGCAAGTCGGTGGGCTAAAGTCGCGGTCATGAGCTTGGCGAAGCAGGGCAATGTCCAGGTGTCCTCCAGCGAGGAGACCGACCTCTTGTCGCTGCGCTCTTTACAGGAAGCGCTGCGAATCGATCCAGGATCAATACGCGCGGCCGCGGCGCTGCGGTTGAGTCCGAAGCCGCCGGCTATCTTGTTGGATTTAGACGCCGGAACCTCGAACCCTGGGGTTCCGTCGGCGAACGCCTTGCCTAGGCGCAGGGGGCCGAGGCTGCCAGGGGTTAGTTCGCAGCCAGTCGGCTTGATCGAAGCGGGCGGTTAAGCGTTTCCAAAAAGGTCTGGACCGGCTATGAAGAGAATGCCTTAGGTGGCCGATTAATTGACTTAGTACCTCAGCGAGAGCGAATTCCGCTTGACTTGAGGATGAGAGGTGCATCCATGTTCAAGAAAACCAAGACCGGAGAGGGCGCGGTCGCCGAGATCGATATTCACGCCGAAGCACCCGTAGCCACGGAAGCCGGCTCTTCATTGCGCCGCCTGGCACGGGCTGTTTCCCTGCATATGAAAGGCGAGCGGGAAGAGGCGCTCAAGGTGCTCGAAGGCGCCGAGGCCGATGCCGACGCCAACGACTTGGCCGAGATCACCGCGGCTCGCGGACATATCCAGCTGGAACTCAACCGGCATGAGGATGCCGCCGCCAGTTATGCGCGGCTGGCGAAGATCCGCCCGGATAGCGCGGAAATTCGTTTCAACCTGGGTCTCTGTTTGCAGAATCTGGGACGCTACACCGAAGCGGTGGAGAGTTTCCGGGCGGCTTTGCCGTTGGGAGGCAAGCAGCTGGAGACACAATTGGCCATCGGAGCATGTTTACTGCATCTCAATAAACAACAAGATGCGCGTGAGGCTTTTGACGCCGCTCTGGCCCAGGCGCCCGAATCGGAGGCAGCACTGTTCGGTAAGGCTGTCGCGCTGCAGATGGGCTGGGAGTTTGACGAATCCGCGCTGTTATATGAGCGAATCCTGCAGATCAATCCCAAAGCCGAAGATTCGCTGGTGAATATGATCAGCCTGTCGATGCAGCGCAAGGACTATAAGATGGTCCGAAGCTACGCTTTGCGGCTCCTATCGCTTCGGCCGGATGCCGCGGCGGCGCTGGAGGGGCTGGCAGCGGCCGCTTTCGCGCACGACGATTTCGAAGAAGCCGCCAAGCATACCCTACGGCTCACCGAACTGGCGCCTGCCGTTTACGACAACTGGTTCAATCTGGGCGTTGCCTATCAAAAATTGGGCCGTCTGCAGGACGCCATCCAGGCATATCAGAGGGCGCGTGAAATACGGGATGACGCGATCTACTCGCACATCAACCTGGGCGTGGTCTACCAGGAGCTCGGAGAACTGAAGCAGGCCCGCGGCGCTTTCGAGCGAGCGGCCCAAATTGCGCCCGACCGGGACGACTTGAAATTTCAGGTGGCTTGGATCGCCGAGCGTCAGGACTCTGCCAGTGAAGCCGAAGTCTTGTACGCCAAGCTGGTGGAGAAGAATCCCAACTTCGAAAACGCGTGGTTCCGTCTGGGCTATCTGCGGCTTCGGCGCGACGACGCGAGTGGAAGCGCAGCCGCCTTCGAAGCGTGCCTGGCCAAGCAACCGGACTGGCCGGAAGCCGAGGTTAACCTGAGCATTGGCTACTCCAAAGCCGGCCAGTATGACCGCGCGGAAGCGATTTTGGAAAAGCTTCTATCGCGTCATCCGGAGTCGGTTGAGGCATTAAAAGGTCTGGCTGCAACGGCCCTCAAGCGGGAGGACCATCCAAAAGCGTTGCTCTATCACCAGCGCTTGATCGAGGCCGGCCAGTCCACTCCCGAAATTCTCTACAACTGCGGGCTTCTCGCTCAGCAGCTCAACAAGCTGGAAGATGCCGCCCGGTTCTACCGTTCGGCGATTGAGATGCAGCCGCAATTCCCCGAAGCTATGTTGAATCTCGGCCACGCATTAGAAGCGCTAGGGCAAAAAGAAGAGGCCCGAACCTTCTGGACGCGAGCCCTCGAATCGAAGCCTGATTTAGCTCGCGGCTATTTCCATCCCGGCAAGTAAAATAGCGACCGCCTGGGCGTAGCGCACGCACTCGTGCGTGCCGCGTCGGCCAGGGGCTTCCTCAATGGCCCTGCTTATCGCCGGACAAGGCCGCCCGTCCTGGATGCCCGTCGTTCACACTCTCTCCAGAAACTCGTTTGTGGA
>Ga0182024_10001226_pt1 | contig 66451 bp, 63 predicted proteins | sample P32metaG_FD_120480 | JGI IMG/M metagenome (GOLD analysis project Ga0182024, IMG submission 120480) | Permafrost microbial communities from Stordalen Mire, Sweden - P3-2 metaG (Illumina Assembly) | ecosystem: Environmental > Terrestrial > Soil > Wetlands > Permafrost | place: Sweden: Stordalen... | reverse complement strand
CGGCGTGTCCAATTCGACCGTGCGGCTCGCCGCGCCATCGGTGATGCGGATTCTGACGGCGCCGCTCGGGCAAATCAGCAGCTGATGGCAGCGGCGATGCGCGTGATGGCCGCGCATCTCTCCGGCGGCGACGCCGGTGACAAAAAAAACGCGCCGCAGATCGAATGGAACGTGCTTTTTCGCCTCGGCAATAATGAGAACACAGTCGTCGTTGATGCGCGGCAGCTCAACGAGCGTTGCCGCGTCGACGCTTGGCAGGATCGTCGTCATGACGCGAAAATCTCCTTCAGCCGCTTCACCATCTGCTGGTGGCGCGGCACATCGGCGACGCTGACCGCCTTGCCGATGCCGAGATAGCGCTCGGCGACTTCGGGGTTCTTCAAGAGCTCGCGGCCGCTGCCGGATAGCGCGACGCGACCGTTCTCGATGACATAGGCGCGGTCGGCTATCGCGAGCGACAGCTTGGCGTTCTGCTCCGACAGCAGGATGGCGCGGCCCTCGGCGCGCAAGCTCGCAATCAGCTGGAAAATCTCGGTCACCAGCACCGGCGCCAGGCCGAGCGACGGCTCGTCCAGCACCAGGATCTTAGGCTCGGCCATCAAGCCGCGGGCGATCGCCAGCATCTGCTGCTGCCCGCCGGAAAGATTGGCGGCGGGTTCGCGCAAGCGCCTGAGCAGGACGGGAAAGCGCGCACAGACTTTCTCGATCGCCGCCTGCATCTGGGATTCGGATAGGCTGCCGCGGCGCGCATAGGCACCCAAGCGCAGATTCTCGCGCACCGACATGCCGCCGAAGACCTGACGGCCTTCCGGCACATGGGCGATGCCGCGCAGCACCCGCGCGCTGGGGGAAAGCTTGTCGATGCGCGTTCCCTCGAAGGAGACGGTGCCTTGGCGCAGCCCCAGCACGCCTGAAATCGTCTTCACCAGCGTCGATTTGCCGGCGCCGTTGGCGCCGACCAACGCCACGATCTCGCCCGGCCCGACCCGCAGATTGATGCCGTGGATGACGTTCGCCGCCTCGTAGCCGGTCGAGACGCCTTCGAGCTCGAGGCTCATGCGACCTCCGCGCCGACATAGGCGGCGATGACGCGCTTATCCTGCTGAATCTCGCGCGGCGTGCCGGATGCCACGATGGCGCCGGCGTCCAAGACGATGACTTGATCGGCGACGCCCATCACCAGCGACATGTTGTGCTCGACGACGATGACGGTGATGCCGCTGTCGCGCACCGCGCGGAGCAGCTCGGCGAGATCGGCGGTCTCGGCATCGTTGAGCCCGGCCGCCGGCTCGTCTAGCAGCAACAGGCGCGGCCCCGCCATCAGCGCGCGCACCACTTCGAGGAGCTTCTGGCCGCCCATCGGCAGATCGGTCGCCGCCATGTCGCGGAAGGGTGCCAGACCGACCAGCTCGAGCAACGCGTCTGCCTTGGCGGCGAGTCTGCGTTCCTCGCGTCGCGCCGGCCCGAGCCACAACATCTGCTGCCAGGCGCCGTGCTTGACGTGGAGATGGGCGCCCGCCATGGCGTTCTCGCCGGCGGTCATGCCGGGAAAGATGCGCGCGGTCTGGAAGGTGCGGATGAGGCCCATTGCGGCGATCTCGCCCGCGCCGCGGCCCAGGATGGACTGGCCATGAAACAGCACGTCACCCTGATCGGCCGGATAGAGGTTGGTGACGAGGTTAAAGAGGGTCGTCTTGCCGGCGCCATTGGGGCCGATCAACGCGGTCAGGCTGGCCTGCGGCACGGCGAAGCTGACATCGGATATGGCTTTGACGCCGCCGAAGCTCTTGCCGAGGCCGGAAACCTGCAAAGCGGCATCGCTCATCGCTTGGCCTCCAGCGGCGCAGGGGCGGAGGGCTCGATCCTTCGCCACAGCCGCGTCACCAAGGCCGCCAGGGCGCCGAAAATGCCCTCGGGCAGCCAAAGGAAGCACATCACCAGCAGCGCGCCCTCGGCGAAGGTCTTATAGAGCGCGAAGGGCTGGAAGATGGTCGGCAGCAAGGTCAGCAGCGCGACCCCGAGGATCGGGCCGATCAGCGTCCCTTCGCCCCCCGCCACCAGCATGGCGATCATCTCGAAGGAGCGCGGCGTGCCGACCATCTCCGGCGAGAGAAAATGGAAATAGAAGGCATAGAGGCTGCCCGAGAGCGAGGCGAGCGCAGCACTGATCAGCACCGCCGCGAGCTTGGTGCGCACCACGTTGACGCCGAGCGCCGCCGCCGCGGTCTGGTCGGTGCGCACCGCCTTCAAGGCGCGGCCGAAGCTCGAGCGCATGCCGCCGATCAACACCACCACCAGCACGACGATGATCCCCGCCACCAGGTAATACATCGACAGCGGCGTCGAAAAGATGAAGCCGCCGACGGCGAAAGCGGGAATGCCGGCGAGGCCCGACGGACCGCCGGTGGTGTCGGTCATGCCGACGGCCAGCGAATCGACCAAGAGGCCGAAAGCCAGCGTGGCGAGAGCCAGATAATGCCCGCGCAGTCGCAGCGTCACCAGCGACAGGGCCAGCGCCGCCGCCAGCGACAAGGCAATGCCGGCCAGCACGCCGAGCAGCGGCGAGACGCCATAGGTCACGGCGAGGATCGAGGCGGTATAGCCGCCGATCGCCATGAAGCCTGCCTGTCCCAGGCTGACCTGGCCGGTGAAGCCCATCAGCACGTCGAGGCCGAGCACGGCGATATAGAGAATCCCGGCGATGACCAGCGAATTCAAAATGCCGCGCCCAGGAAAAATCCAGGGTAGCGCCAGCAGCAGCGCAATGGCGCAGGCGCCGAAGACGAGGCCGCCCTTGCCCTCGATGCGGACGATAGCGCGGTAGATGCGCTGCTCGTCGCGCACATCGGTGCGCCGTGCCGGTCCGGCGGAGAACAGGCCGTTCGGCCGCCACAGCAGCACCGCCAGCAGCAGCAATAGCGCCAGCGCATTGGCGAAGAGCGAGGAGACATAGCCCGCCGCCAGCTGCTCGGCGACGCCAAGGAAAAGCCCACCGATCACCGCGCCAAGAAAGGCGCCGAGGCCGCCGATCGCCACCGCGATAAAGCCGAAATTGGTGAAGAAGCGGCCGGTATCGAATTCGAGCGAGGTGATCGGCGCCACCGCGATGCCGCAAATGCCGGCGATCAGCGCGGCGAGGCCGAAGCTGAGCAGTGTCATGCGTGGCACGTCGATGCCCATGAGACGCGCCGCCATGCGGTTCTCGGCGCAGGCGCGCAACGCCATGCCGAGCGTGGTGCGCTGGATCATGAACCACAGCGCCAGGATGATGGATGCGGCGATGCCGGTGATCCAGAAGCCCTGCGTCGGGATGCGGATACCGGCGATCAGCACCGGCGCCTCGCCCGAGAAGGGCGGCAGCGCATAGGGCTGACTCGACCAGCCGATCAGCAACAGCCCCTCCATCAGCGTCAACAACCCGGCGGTCAGCACCAGCATGGAGCTGACCGGCAAGCGGGGCAGCGCCGGAACAAAGGTCGCGGCGCCGAGCCCCAAGCCGAACAGCCCGGTCAGCAGCGATGCGGCGATGAAGGCGACCGGCATCGGCAGCGTCGACCCCGCGGTGAAGGGGATGCCGCCGATCTCCAGCGTATACATCAGCAGCGCGCCCAACACGCAAAAGGCGCCTTGCGACAGATTGATGACGCCGGTGACGCGGAAGACCATGGAGAAGCCCAGCGCGATGACGGCAAAGACGCTGCCTTGCAGCACGCCGCCAATGACGATCTGGATCGCGAGATTCATGGCGCCGGGCCTGGGCGGGCGGACGCGCTCAGTTGAGCAGGAGGCCGGTCGGCTTGCTGACCACTTCCCAGATGTTCTTGGCCGGTGCCCAATGGGTGACGACGGTGTCCGAGACATCGAGGCCGCGCTGCGGCGTTGCGACGAAATCGTAGATGCCGTTGACGCCGGCGATGCCCTGCTGCTTGGCGATGAAGTCGCGCAGCTGCGTCGCCGTCGCGTTGGTGCCAAGCTTCTTCAGCGCGTCGATGACGATGTTGGCCGGCTCCCAGCCGAGCTCGGAGGCGATGTCGGGCTGCGCGCCGCCATCCTCGAACGCTTTGTAGAAGACCTGGTTCTTTGCCGCGACCGGTGCCGGCAGCAACGTCTGGTCGCGCACTACCCATTGCGCGGCGGGAATGAAGAGCTGCTTGGGCAAGAAGTCCTTATATTGCGTCATCTGGGCATAGGTCATGTTGCCGTCGGTGGTGGCGATCGGGATATCGAGCCCGGCTTGCTGCATCGCGCGGAAAATCGTTGCGATCGGCGCACCCGTGCTCCAGGCGATGATGGCCTGCGGATTGGCCGCCTTGATCTTCTCGATCTGCGCCGAGACGCTGACATCGGTGGTGTTGAAATGCTCGCGCGCCACCACCTGGATCTCGGTGTTCTCCGGCTTCTGCAGCAGCGCGTCGATGCCCTTTTCGGCGTCCTGACCCGAGGCATCGGTGCTGAAGATGACGCCGAAGCGCTTCCAGCCCTTCATGCGGAAATAGCGGATGACCGAATCGGCGAGATCGAAGGTCGAGACACTGGCGGTGAAGACGTAGCTGCCCTCGTCGGGATGGATGCCGGGCGAGAAGCAATACATCAGCGGCCCGTTCTGCATCAGCGGCATCATCGCGCGGCAGGTCGCCACCAGCGACGAACCGAGAATGACGGCGGGCTTCGTCGCTAGCACGTCATTGGCGAGCTGCACCGCGACTTGCGGATTGGTTTGGTCGTCGTGATAGACGAAGGTGAGCTTGTGCCCCTGAATGCCGCCCGAGGCATTGGTCGCGCTCTCGGCGAATTGCAGCGCCTGCCGCTCGCCGTTGCCGAGAAAGGCGCCCGGCCCGCTCAGCGACAAGATCACGTGAATTTCGTAAGGGTCGGCGGCCTGGGCGGGGGAACAGAGTCCGCCGAAAAACAGCGCCGCGGCGGCCAAGGCCGAAGCCGAAGCCGCGAGAAACCTGGTCTTCATGGCCGTGCTCTCCCCTTATGCCGAATGCGGCGCATTATTCATTCCGCGCCTCTTGTGGGCAAGGCCAAACGCCCGATTCTTCGGCATCCGCCCTCACAGGCGCTTGCGCCGCATGCGCGATACCGCGCGGGTCGAGGGCAACCGCCTCTCATCCGCCGTCGCGGCCGCCTCTTCGCGCGCCAGGTTGCGGATCATCGTCAGCAGGGTCTGCCGGGTGATCGCGATATCGGCGGCCCCAACCCCGGCGAGCGCGATCTGGTTGACCTGTTCCGCGAGCGGCACCAGCTTTGCCTTGAGCGAGGCACCCGCCGGCGTCAGATGGACATAGAGATTCTTGCGATTGGTCGATTTCTGTCGGCGCGTCACATAGCCGAGCTTCTGCAGCGCCCGCACCGCCGCAAAAGCGGTCGGCTCCATCACGCCGACCCGCGCGCTCAATTCGCTCTGGGTCAGCCCATCATGCTCCCACAAGACGCGCAGGAACGCCCAGTGGCCGAAAGACACCGCGTGGTCGGTCAAGCGCATCTGCAGGCTGCGACCGAGCCCGCGCGCCGCGTCGCGGATGAGGTGCGCCAAGCGGTCGTTGGGCACGGCTTCGAGCCAATGGCGCAGCATTGCTTGCGCCTCGGCGGCGATCTCCGGCGCCGCTTGCGACTTCATGCCGGCACCTGATGGATGAGCGCGATCTCGCGCCGCTCGGCTGCCGATTGCAGTATGGCAAGACAGACCTCCATCGTCGCCATGCCCCATTCGCCGGAATGCAGCGGTGTCCGACCGTTGACCACCGCGTCGTAAAGCTCGTCGAGCACAGCCTCACGCGACACGGCGGGCTTGGCGAGCGGATGCAGCGCCCATTCGCTGTCGCCATAGACCAGCGTGCCCTGCGGCATCGGCCGCAGATCGGCGCGCTCGCAACTGGCAATGATGAATCCGAAATGCTCGTGATGCGGCGGCGCGCCCGGCGGTGTCGCAGCGTCCGTGCCATAGGCGCGAGTATTCTTGAGAGCGACCTCGGCGCCGGCATCCGCTTGACCGAGCAGCTTGCGCGCTTCGCCATAGCGCGCCGGGTCCTTCAGGCCGCCGGTCTCACCGATCCAGCCCATCAGCTCGTCAGAATCGAAATGCCCATAGCCACTATAGGCGAGGCTGGCGCAGACGCCATCGGCGAAATCGAGGAAGGCGGCATAGGCGCCTTCGCTGCGCCGATCCCGATCCCAGGCGCCGGTCGATGCGCGAACGCTGCGCGCCATGCCGCCGGCGAGCAGGCGCAGAATATCGACCTGATGACTCGCCTGGCTGAACATGACGCCGCCGCCCTGGGCGGTATCGAGTTCGGCCGCGCGGCGCGGCCGATAGAGAAAATCGGTGTAGTTGAGCGCCGTGATCATGCGGAGATTTCCGTAGGCGCCGGAGGCGATGAGTTGGCGCGCCTGCGCGATCGGCGCGTCGTAGCTGTGGCTGTGGCCGATCAGCAAGACCGTACCAGCGTGTCGCGAAGCATCGATCATGGCGCGACATTCATCGAGACCTATCGCCATCGGCTTTTCCACCAGTACATGCTTTCCAGCTTTGGCGGCGGCGATGGCGTGGCGTGCGTGAAATTCGTGCGGTGTGCCGATATAGACCGCCTCGACAGCAGGATCGGCGCAGAGCGCCTCCACACTGTCGAAGCTCGGCGCGTTGTACTCGGCGGCGAAGGCGGCGCGCGCCTCCGGCCGCGGATCGGCGCCGGCCACGATCTCGATCTTCGGATACGCGCGGAAACCTGACCGCATCAGCATGAAGCCGCGGCCGAGGCCCGTCACCCCGAGGCGCAATCGCCGCTCCGCCATGCTCCCGCCGCCTCCCTGCCGCGCCCTTGACAAATCCGGCGCCTGCGGAATAATAGTTATATCTCTAAGAATAACACAAGACCGCGGTTGCTTCGCCGGCGTCAGGGAGAAGGATCATGCTCACCGCCGAGGAAAACCACCTGCTCACCCGGGTCGAGGGCGATGCCCCGATGGGCCAGCTCATGCGCCGCCACTGGCTGCCCGCCTGCATGTCGGAGGAGGTCGCGGAGCCCGACGGCGCGCCGGTGCGCAGCCGCATGCTGGGCGAGGATCTGGTCGTCTTCCGCGACAGCAAGGGCCGCCTCGGCGTGTTGGGCGAGCATTGCCCGCATCGCCGCGCCTCCCTTGCCTTCGGCCGCAACGAGGATTGCGGTCTGCGCTGCCTCTATCACGGCTGGAAATTCGACGTCGACGGCAACGTGCTCGACATGGCCTGCGAGCCCTCGGGCAGCGGGCTCAAGGCAACGGTGAAGCATAAATCCTACCCGGTGCGCGAGAGCGGCGGGTTCGTGTGGATCTGGATGGGTCCGCTCGCGGCGATGCGCGAATTCGAGCCGCCGGCCTGGGCGCCCTCGCCACACGTCAAGATCAGCATCGTCAAGATGCACACCGCCTGCAATTGGGCGCAGGTGCTCGAAGGCTCGATCGATTCGGCGCACAGCTCCAGTTTGCATTCGAGCAACATGCCGTCGATGGAGGTCGAGGGTGCGATGGCGACCGATGCCAGTTGGCCGCGCCCCTCCAACGACAAGGCGCCGCGCATCGTCTTCCAGCTCACCGATTTCGGCTTCCGCTACGCCGCGATCCGAAAGCCCATCCTCAACCCGACAACCAGCGATTATATCCGCATCACGCTTTTTGTCGCGCCGTTCACGGTGCTGATCCCGCCCAACGACCAATACAAGTTGGCGCAGATGCTGTTCCCGATCGACGACGAGAACACCATGTTCTATTGGGTCGCCTGGCACGAGACCAAGGGCATCGCCCAGAATACCTGGCGGCGGTTTTGCGCCGCGACGGTCGGCATCGATCTCGATGCCAATTACCGCAAGATCCGCAATCTCGACAACCGCTTCCTGCAGGACCGCGGTGCGATGAAGCAGGGCGATTTCACCGGCATCACCGGCATTCCGGCGCAGGACATGGCGATGTGGGAATCGATGGGGCGGATCACCGACCGCAGCCAGGATTACCTCGGTGCCAGCGATCTCGCCGTGGCGCAGTTCCGCCGCCAGATGGTGGCGGCGGCGAAGCGCATGCAGGAGGGCGGGCCGGCCTTCGGCACCACCGAGCCGCATATCTCCGCGACTAAGCTGTCCTCCTTCGAGGGTGTCGTGCCGAAAGCGACCGATTGGCGGCGGCTTGGCGTCGCGGCCGAGGAGCTTACACCCGCCGAATAGACCGCGCCGGCCGGCGAGCGCCTTGCTCGACACCGCTCCACCGCGCATGCGAGGCTCGGGAAAATCTCGGGGAGGAATCGATGGCGATGAAGCTTTTCACCTATTTCCGCTCGCAGGCGAGCTATCGCGTGCGCATCGCACTCAACATGAAGGGCCTGAAGCGGGAAGACGTCTTCCTCCATCTGGAGCACGGCGACCAGCACGCGGTGGGCTATACCAAGATCAATCCGCAAGCGGTGGTGCCGACGCTTTTCGACGGCGCGGAGAAGCTGTTCCAGTCGCTCGCCATCCTCGAATATCTCGAGGAGACCCATCCGCAACCGCCGCTTTTGCCCAAGGATGCGGCCTCGCGCGCCTGGGTGCGCGGCTTCGCGCTGATCAACATCGCCGATTCCCATCCGCTGATCGTGCCGCGCATCCGCAACTACCTGACTAAGGAATTGCATCTGACCGAGGAGCAAAAGCTGGCTTGGATCCAGCATTGGCTCGGCCTCGGCCTGCAAGCGATGGAATCGCTGCTCGGCGAGCACCGCGACAGCGGCAAATTCTGCCATGGCGACGCGCCGAGCTTCGCCGATATCGGCCTCGTCACGCAGGTCACCCCGGCCCGCATGTTCAAGGCGCCGCTCGATAAATATCCCCGTGTCGTCAAAATCTACGAGACCTGCATGGCGATCCCCGCCTTCGCAGATGCATCCCCGGCGAAGCAGCCGGATGCGGAATAGGCATAGCTCGCATGTCCCGCGCCGGCTCGCCTCGCGGCAGCCGGCATGGTAAGTAAGCCATTCTTATCCTGAACGAATTCGAGCCGGCCGGGTTTCCATTTCAATGACGCAGATCACCGAATTCGCGGGTGTTCCGCAGCTACCGGCGCAGACCCGCGACGCCAAGGTCATCGGCTTGGTCAGCGGCGCGCATTTCATCAGCCATCTCTACATGCTGGTGCTGCCGCCGATCTTCCTCTTCGTAAAGGCGGATTACGCGGTGAGCTATGCCGAGCTCGGCATGGTGATCGCGACCTTCAACGTCGTCTCGGCGGTGTTCCAGACCCCGGCTGGATTTCTGGTCGATCGCTGGGGCGCACGCCGCCTCTTGATCGGCGGGTTGCTGGTCGGCGCCATCGGCATCGCCGTGGCGGGGCTGGTGTCCTCATATTGGGCGTTGATCGCCGGCTTCGCGCTGATGGGTTTTGCCAATACGATCTATCACCCGGCCGATTACGCCATCCTGTCGCACAGCATCGGCAGCCGGAGGATCGGCCACGCCTTCTCGATCCACACATTTTTCGGCACGCTCGGCACCGCCATCGCGCCCACCTTCATGCTGTTCCTCACCGGCATCTGGGGCTGGCACGGCGCCTTCCTCGGTGCCGCGATCCTGGCGACGATCATGGCGGCCGTGCTGGCCCTGAACAAATCCGCGCTCACCGACCGGCTCGCGCATGAGCTCCATTTCCACGACACCGCGGGCAATAAGCCGGCGGCGCGCGATGCGGGATGGAAGCTGCTGCTGTCGCCACCGATCCTGCGCAACGTCGCGTTTTTCCTCGTGCTGTCGCTCGCCAGCAACGGCGTGCAGGCCTTTTCGATCGTGGCGCTCGGCGCGCTCTACCAAACCCCGCTGGATGTCGCGAATTTCGCGCTGTCGGCCTATCTGCTGCTCAATGCGCTGGGCGTGCTGGCGGGCGGCGTGGTCGCCACCCGAATCCGGGCGCATAGCCTGGTCGCGGCGGTCGGTTTTGTCGGCAGCGGCCTCCTGATCCTGGTGGTCGGGCTGGTCGCCATGCCGCCAGTACTGCTGATCGCGGTCATGGGGCTGAGCGGATTCTCCAACGGCATCATACTGCCCTCGCGCGATATGATCGTCCGCGCGGTGACACCGCCGGGCTCCTTCGGCAAGGTGTTCGGCTTCGTCTCGATGGGATTCAACCTCGCCGGCATGACGGCGCCGCTGCTGTTCGGCTGGCTGATGGATCAGGGGCAGCCGCGCAGCATCTTCCTTCTCGTCGTCGCCTTCACCGTGCTGTCCTTGCCGCTGCTCGTCGGCAAAGCCGCGCGTAGCAAAGCATGAAGAACCGCGCGGCCCTTCTCGCCGGATTGTCGCTGGCGAGCCTTGCCCTGACGGCCGGCGCGGCGCGGGCCGCCGACGGAGCCATCCTGTTCAAGGCCAATTGCACGGTTTGTCATTCGGCCGAGGCCGGGCAGAACAAGATCGGTCCATCGCTGTTCGGAATCGTCGGCCGCAAATCGGGAACCGCGCCGGGCTATACATACTCCGAGGCGATGAGCAAAGCCGGGCTGACTTGGGACCCTGGTACGCTCGACAAATACCTCGCCGATCCGCACGCCGTCGTGCCCAACACCAAGATGGCTTTCCTCGGCGTTAAAAAAGCCGAGGACCGCAAGGCGATCATCGACTATCTCGGCAGCTTGAAGTAGTCGGCTTAAAACTCGTCGACGGAACGCTGGGCGACCCGCCGCGCGCGGAATAGCAGCCGGCCCTCGAGCCATTGCCAGACGACAAGGGCGGCGACGCCGAGCGTCAATTCGCGCGCCCGCTTCATCAGCGACAGCGCCAGCGCGAATTCGGGGCCGACGCCGAGCGCCGCGCCCACCAGGATATAGCCGCCCTCCTGCACGCCCATCGCGGCCGGAACGAAGAAGGCGGCGCTGCGGATCGCATAGGTCAGGCTCTCGAGCATGATGAGCGCGGTCAGGCTGATATGCACGCCCATGAAGGTGAGGATAATGCCCGCCTCGCCGACGCCGACGATCCAGGCCACGAGATGGATCGAGAAGGCGCGGCCGATCGCTCCCCGGTTGGCATAGATGCCGTGAATCCGGTCGTGCAACCCGTTCAGGTTCGACAAATAGGTCCAGCCGCGATCGACCGCGAGGCGCTCGGCCAGCCGCTCCAACAGCCGGAACAGACCGAAATACTGGGCCAGCGCGAAGCTGCCGGCCAAAAATGTGGTCCCCGCCATGCCGGCCAGCGTCCAGCTCACCAGGTCGCTGCCCGGCCGCTCGAGGATCAACAGGACAAGCCCGAGCACGGTGAAGGCGACCTGCGCCGCCATCTCGGTGGTGAGATCGACCACGGTCGACGCCGTCGCCAGCGTCGCATCGGTGCCGCGCGTGGTCATGACGCGGATGCCGATGAGCTCGCCGCCGGACGGGATGATACCGAGAATGTCGCCGCCGGCGTCGCGCATCCAGCGGAACCAGATAAAGTTGGCGATGTTGGGCCTAGGATTCCGGAAGAGCGCGCGCCAAGCCATGGCACAGAGCGTCACCGGAGCGGCCTGGAACAGGCAGATCGCAACCAGGCAGGGAAGCCCCGCCATGAGCAAGACGTTGCCCACCGCGGCAAAGCCCTGCCAGGCGATCAGGGACGCGCCCGACAGCACGCCCAACAGGGCGATCAAGGTGCAAACGATCTTCATGCGGCCGCCCGTAAGATGCCGGAAAAGGAGGTCGGCACCACGCCTTGGGCGGCGAGCGCCGCGGCAACACCGCTATCGGTCAGCGCCGCGAACTCGCCAGCGCAGGCATAATGGCTGGGCCAGGCATCGCTGCCCGGCCAATGCGACGTCGCGGCATGCACATAAAGCTCGGAGGTGCCCTCGGGCAGCCGCGTCACATAGCCTTTGACGCGCTCCGTGCGCATGGCGCCGCTGTCGCTCAAGCCCAGCACGCAATCGTTGCTGGCGATCCCCGCCGCCGCGAGCCGGCGCTTGAGGCGGCGGCTCCAATACGCCTGGGTCACCCAGGCGGCAAGCCGCGGAACGAGACGGTCGCCGGTGGCGCGCCAGGCCTCGAGCGGGCGCTCATAGGGCACCCGCACCGATTTGATGCCGTATTCGGGCGCCAGGCGGATCAGCGTGTCGGCGACGGTGGGATGGGTGTGGAAGTGATGATGCGCGTTGACGTGATCGAGGGCGAGCCCGGTGCGCCGGAAGGCCTCGAGCTGCGCGCGAATCTCGTTCTCGAGCTGACGCCGTGCGGCTGGGCTGCAGAAGATCTTGACCCCGGCGCGGAAGACGTCGCCAGGGAACAGGCCGTCGGGATCGACAAGATCGGGGATCGTCTCGGGCGGCAGCGCTGGGCGGCCATCGACCAGCACCAGATGCAGGCCAACGCCAAGCCGCGGCAGGCGACGTGCCCGCGTAACCGCATCTGCAGCCGCGGGCGCCGTCACCATGAGACTGGCTGCCGAGAGAATGCCGCGCCGATGGCCTTGCTCGACCGCCTCGTTCACCGCGAGGGCCACGCCGAAATCATCCGCGGTGACGATGAGGCGTTTCACAGGCCGAGGCCCGTCGCCGACGAGGCGATCGGCGTCGGCAACGGGAGCAGCAATCCGCCCGTCCCGATGAGGAAGTCGCGATGACGCCAGCGGATATTGCTGCCGCAGAAGCTTGCCGCCCACACCGCGAAGCAGAGGCATTCGCGCAGCGGCACCAGCCAAGGCACCGCCGGCGAATCGAAATCGAAGCGCACCCGCAGGGCGTAATGCAGCGCGATGCGAAGGCTGACGACGCCCGCCAGGATCGCCCCGCCGCCCAGCGCCAGATGCGGCAGCAGCAGCACTAGCAGCAGCGGCAGCGGGCAGGTCACCATCGACATGAAATGCTCGCCGGGCTTGACCGCCTTGACGGTACGCGCCCAACGTAACTCGTGGCGGAAGAGCGAGCCGAAGCTCTCGCAAACCACGGTGTGCGGCACCGCACGCGATAGTTGCACCTTGTAGCCGGACGCAGCGACTAGCCGTCCCATCATGAAATCATCGGCGAGGTGGTTGCCGAGCACGGCGAAGCCGCCGATAGCATCGAGCGCATCGCGCCGCAGCGCGCTGACCGGACCGAAGCAATAGGCGATCTCGCGCATCCCGGCATCGACCACCGCCGAGGAGAGGAACCAGTCGTTGACGAACATCGCACCGAGTTGCGAGGCGAGGCCGCCGACCGGCGAGGCCTTGTAGAGGCAGGTCACCGCGCCGGTGGCCGGATCGGCGAGCGGCGCCACCACCTGCGCCAGCCCGTCGCGGCCTATGCGCGTGTCGCTGTCGGAGACGACGATGACGTCGTGCTTGGCGTGGCGCGCCATGTTGACGAGATTGCCGACCTTGAGATTGGTGCCGTGGATCGTGCCGTCCACCACCAGCGTCAGATCGCGATCGGGAAATTCGGCAATCAGTCGCCGGACCACCGGGATCGCCGTATCCTTGGTATCGGCGACGCCGAAGATCACCTGCGGCTCGGGATAATCCTGGTCAACGAAGGAGCGCAGGCACTCGTAGAGCTGCGCTTCGTTGCCGCAAAGCGGCTTCAATATGGATACCGGCGGTTGGAAAGCGGCGCGCGGCGCGCGCTCGAAGCCGCTATGGGAAACGCGCCACAGCGCCAAGACGAGATATCCGGTCGCGGCGGCAGCCAAGGTTGTGCCGAGCAAATAGTCGAGCGGCAGCGACAGCAATCCCGGCATCGACAGTCCCCCTCACGGCATGCCGGCAGCGGTCTCGAAATTTCCCAAGCACCGATTGGAGCGGTATCCCCAATACCGCAGCCCGGCTAGAACCTTGGGTTTTCTAGGGCGCCCCCGAACACCAACACAAACCTACTCTGCCGGTCCGAATAGCAGACCGGTGCCAGTTTCGTAGAGCACCGCTACAAACGGGTCAATATCAACCTCTCTATTGTGCGCAATTCTTGGGCAGTTGGCGAGCGATCCGGACGCTGGGTCCGGCCATTAAGCGCGGTTGCGCGCGGCCCGGCTCACTCGCCCGCCAGATGCAGCACCAGCTCGCGACGCTGCGGCGCGCGGCGATGCTCGACCACGTAAATTCCCTGCCAGGTGCCAAGCAGTAGCTGAGAATCGGCGACCGGGATCGAAAGCTGGGTCGGCAGCAGCGCGCTTTTGGCATGGGCCGGCATGTCGTCCGGCCCCTCATTGTTATGTCGCCAGCGTTTTGCATCCTCGGGCGCGAGGCTACGCAAGAAGTCGACGAGATCGGCGCGGACCTCGGGCGCCGCGTTCTCCTGGATCAGCAGCGAGGCCGAGCTGTGACGGAGGAACAGCGTCTGCAGCCCGGCGGCGATGCGCTGCGCCGCGACCCAGGCAGCGACAGGCTCGGTCACCTCATAGAGCCCCTGTCCCGCTGTCTCGACGCTCAGTCGCCCTTGCGCCATGGCCATGCCACTGCCTCCTTGCCCGTTGAAGGGGCATTCTAGTTGAACCCTGGGCGTCCCGGCGCTATTGTCGCGACCGTTTCCCATTCCTCGATCACGCGGATTGCAGCCATGGCCAAAAGCGGCGCCCTCATCATCAAGATGCTCAGCACGGCCGACACCGGCTTCTATTACGTCACCAAGAAGAATCCGCGTGGCGTCAAGACCGAGAAGCTCGCGCTCAAGAAATACGATCCGATCGCGCGCAAGCATGTCGTCTTCAAGGAGGGCAAGATCAAGTAGCGCGGCCCGAGGCGCGCCCAATAAAAAAGCCGCTCATCCGAGCGGCTTTTTGTTGCGTGGCGAGTCGAGACCCTAGGCGGCGGCGCCGTCTGCGGCCATGGCGTCGGCTGCGAAAGTCTTGACGCAATTGCGGCCCTGCGCCTTCGCCGCATAAAGCGCCTCGTCGGCCCGATGCATCAGCGAGGCCGCGGTTTCGGTGACGTCACGCGTCACCGCGACGCCGACGCTAATCGAGATATCGAGGCCGATCGCCGGATCTCCGACCATGATCGGCGACCCAGCGATGACCGAGCGCAACCGCTCGGCCACGACAACGGCGACCGAGAGCGGCGTTTCCGGCAGGACCACGACGAATTCCTCGCCGCCATAGCGCGCGACCAAATCGAAGGAACGGACATTGCGCGCGACGCGGGCCGAGACTTCCCGCAAGACGGAATCGCCGGCGGCGTGGCCGTAACTGTCGTTGACCCGCTTGAAGAAATCGATGTCGAACATGAGTAGCGCCGGGCCACTGGCGCCTTCCGCCACGTGCGGCAGCAGGCTTTCCAGATGGGCGGACAGATAACGGCGGTTATAGAGCCCGGTCAGGCCGTCGGTCAGCGCCAGCGACAGGCTCTTCTGGTAATTTTCCTGCAGCCGGTCCTGCAGCCGCTTGCGGCGGATGCTGGTACGAGCGCGGGCGATGAGCTCGTTGCGGTCGAGCGGCCGCAGCAGATAATCCGTGGCGCCGAGGTCGAGGCCCTTGGCAAGGCGCGGCAGCTCGCTCGGATCGGCCATCAGCAGGACCGGCACCAGGCGGCTGGTCTCCTGCGCGCGCAGTTGCGACACCAGGCGCAACGCGTCGGTCTTGCCGGCGAGACTGAGGATGACGAGCTCGATCGAGCCATCGCAGGCAGCGACGAGTTCCTCGGCCGTATTGGGACGCACGACCTCGCTGGCGAGCGGCGCCAGCATCTCGACGATGCGGGCACCCGCGAAGGCATTCTCTTCCCAGAGCAGCAGGCGAGCCGGGCCGTGATCCTCGACCGGCGGCTTCTTGTCGAAGAGCGCGTTGAACTGGCCGTAGACTTCCTCGCGATGGAGCCACTCCTCCATCATCCGGCGCAGCCGCACCAGCGAGCGAACGCGGGCGAACAGCGCAATGTCGTTGACGGGCTTGGTCAGAAAGTCGTCGGCGCCGGCCTCAAGGCCGCGCACGCGGTCGGCGGTTTCGGTCAGCGCCGTCACCATCACAACCGGAATGTCGACGGTGCGCGGATCGGCCTTGAGCCGGCGACAGGTCTCGAACCCATCCATGCGCGGCATCATCACGTCGAGCAAGATGAGATCGGGACGCTCTTCCTGCGCGATGTTGATGGCGGTCTGGCCATCATTGGCGGTGATCACGTTGAAATATTCGCTCGACAGCTTTGCTTCGAGCAGCTTGACGTTCATGTCGACGTCGTCGACGACCAGGATGCGTGCAGACATTGCCGCTACCTAATTCAAGAACCGCGCGACGGTCTGGAGAAAATTAGCGACCGAGATCGGCTTGGCGATATAGGCCTCACAGCCGCCCTCGCGAATCTTCTCCTCATCGCCCTTCATGGCGAAGGCGGTGACCGCGATAATCGGGATCGCCCGTAGATCTTCGTCTTCCTTGATCCACTTGGTGACCTCGAGGCCGGAGACCTCGGGAAGCTGGATGTCCATGAGGATCAGGTCGGGATGGTGTTCGCGCGCGAGCTTGAGCGCCTCCATGCCGTCCTTGGTCTGCAGCGTATCGTAGCCATGCGCTTCCAACAGGTCGTGGAAGAGCTTCATGTTGAGCTCATTGTCCTCAACGATGAGAACGCGCTTACTGTTGGTCATCGTAGATCCCTGTTCTGCCGGCGCTTGGCTGATCACGCGACCATCCTAGGCGCGAAGAAGTTAACAACCCGATACAAGGCCGGTGGCGGCGGTCGTCGCGGTCCTTACCGCCATCCCTCCAAAGCCGGGTTTGGCTGTGGTTATAAGTTCATCTATCTTAAGATTTAGTAACTTTTAGGTGTGTCCGATGCGAATCGGGGTCGATATCGGCGGCACCAAGATCGAGGTGGCGGCCCTCGACGCGGCGGGCAACACCCCGATCCGCCAGCGGGTCGAGATGCCGCATCACGATTACCGGGCGACAGTGGCGGCGGTGCGTGACCTCATCAGCAAGGTCGAGGGCGAGATCGGCGGCCGAGCTAAGAGCATCGGCATCGGCATGCCGGGCTCGATCTCGCCCGTCACCGGCCTGGTCAAGAATTCGCCGAACGCACCGATCAACGGACACCCCTTCGATAAGGATCTCGAATCGGCGCTCGGCGGGCGAAGCTTGCGCTTCGCCAACGACGCCAATTGCCTTGCCTTATCCGAATCGGTCGACGGTGCCGGTAAGGGGCTGACCGTCGTGTTCGGCGTCATCCTCGGCACCGGCGTCGGCGGCGGCACCATCGTGCGCGGCAGGATGATTACCGGTCACAACAACATCGCCGGCGAATGGGGCCATTCGCCCCTGCCCGGACCGCGCGACGACGAGCGTCACGGCCCGCTTTGCGCCTGCGGCCAGTCCGGACATATCGAGGCCTTTCTTTCCGGTCGCGCTCTGACCCGCGACCATTTGGCGGCGACCGGCGAGAGCCTCGACCCGCCCGAGATCGAAGCGCGCGCCAAGGCCGGCGACGGGCCGGCGGAGGCGACGCTGGCGCGCTACGAGGACCGGCTCGCCCGCGCGCTGGCGACAGTGATCAATCTGCTCGATCCCGATGGAATCGTCCTGGGCGGCGGCCTCGGCAACATGGATCGGCTTTACCTCAACGTGCCGAAGCTGTGGGGTTCCTACGTCTATTCCGATTTCGTCACCACCCCGCTGCTGAAGCCGAAATGGGGCGATTCAAGCGGCGTGCGCGGCGCCGCCTTGCTCTGGGAAAGAGGCGAAGGCGTCGACTAGCAGCCCGGCTTCGGCAGCGCCTCGATCTCATCGAGCGTGGCGCGTAGCACGTAGTCGCTGTAATCGAGCTTCATGTCCTGCGAGACGCCATTATCGAGAAGCCGCATGCCGAGCTCGTAATCGGGCTCGGTCTGGTCGGATTTGCCATCGGCGGGAAAAAACGCCAGGCGCATCTGCCAGGATGGACGCTGCAGCAAGGGGTTGTTGAGCGGTTTTGCCGCCGCGGCGCCCGGCGGCGTCAACACGCCGCCGATCACCGCCGAGACCTGACCGGCATTCTCGACCGCAGCGCCGTCGAAAACGTCGCGGGTGACGAATTGATCGCCGGCCTTGGCGCGCTCGATGAGGTAGAGTGTATGCGCGGTCGGGAACAAGACCTTGGGCGCCAGGGTGATGGTCGCGGTTTCGGGCTTGGTGAATTCGGCGATGCCGCCCTGGTCCGGTCCGTCGAGATGCGCCTCGCCGTGGATTTCCTCGTCGAGCTCGCCGTTGTGCATGCGGCGCTCGTTGAAGCGGTATTTGAGCCCGTCCTTCGATTCCCAGGTCACCAGGGTCGAGCTGATGTCGGCGCTCTCATCCTCGGCATAGGACAGCCGCAGGTGGAAACGCTGCTCGATGGTCCAGCCGTCGCAGGCCTCGTCCCATTTGTAGAACATGGCGCCGGTAGCACCGGCGATGCCGCTCGCCGCCTTGGCGGAAACCAGGCTGAGGCTGTAGAGCGCCTGATGCGGCGCGATATCGGCGGGCGCCGCGACGCTCACGGCAGGTGCCGCGCAAAGCAGCAGCGCGGCGAGGCCAAACATGCAGCAAGCCGGTTTCATCGTCGCGCGGAGATGAGGAGAGAGAGCGCCATTCGCATTGATTGATAGGCTAGCATGGCAGGCACCATCCCTCCATGCCGGCAGTATTTCAATTTGAATTCGGCTTAATGAGGAACGGAACCCCTCCGAACTGATAAATGCGGTCCGTTGTTTTATGCATTGAGAGGTAATCGTGCACCGCGCGGGAACAGCCATCCCACGTGTAATAGTCGTCCAGGATGATTATTCCCCCCCGACATCACTTGGGGGTAAAGGCTGTTCAGGCACTCCACCGTCGATTCGTACCAATCTCCGTCGAGCCGAAGGATGGCAATCGGTTCGGGCAGTTTCAGCCCCGGCAACGTCTTGTCGAACCACCCTTGGATGAGCTCGAATTTTCCCGCGGCCGACATCCGTATTGCCTGTTCCGCAAACGAGCGTTCAGCCCGGCAATTATCGAAATAGGCGGGCGACGTCTTGGTGCGCTGATAATCCAGTGCCGCTTGTCCGTCGTTTTCCGTCGCCGGAGGCAATCCCTCGAAGCTATCGAATAAATAATGCGCGCGACCCGGCAATGTATCGGCCATGGCGGCGCTCATCCCGCCGCGCCAAACTCCGCATTCGACGATGCAGCCGTTTGGCGGCGCCCGCTCCGCGCATATCGCCAAATTGGCGATCGCCTTGCTAGTTGGCACCATCGTGAAGTCTTCATATAAGCGGATGATCGAGCGCATCGCGAGTTGCCGCCGGGCCCGTTGCCCCCTCAGCAAAATGCCGCGGCCCGCGCGCAAAATTCTCGTTAGAGGGTGCCTTCTCGAGGGCAACAGCTTCTCCTATTGAAAGACACTGCCGCTAAACCGCTCAGCCGGCCTTCGGCTTGGTCCCGCTCTGCTCGGGGGTCTTTTCCGGCGGCGGTGCCAAACGGATATGCAGTTCCTTCAGCCGCTCCGCCGACACCGGCGCCGGCGCCTGCATGAGCAAATCTTGCGCCTGCTGGTTCATCGGGAAAGCGACGATCTCGCGAATGTTCGGCGTATCGGCCAGCAGCATGACGATGCGGTCGATACCCGGTGCCGAGCCGCCATGCGGGGGCGCGCCGAATTTGAACGCGCTGAGCATGCCGCCGAAGCGCGCCTCGACCTCCACCGCCGAATATCCGGCGATGGCGAAAGCCTTGTACATGATGTCGGGGCGATGATTGCGGATCGCACCCGAGCTCAGCTCCACGCCGTTGCAGACGATGTCGTATTGATAGGCCTTGAGCGTCAGCGGGTCCTTCGACTCCAGCGCCTCCAAGCCGCCTTGCGGCATCGAGAACGGGTTATGCGAGAACTCGATCTTGCCGGTCTCCTCGTTGCGCTCATACATCGGGAAATCGACGATCCAGCAGAAGCGGAACTCGCCCTTGGCCACGAGATCGAGCTCCTGGCCCAGCTTTACACGGGCTGACGCAGCAAAAGGCCGGAAATTCTTCGGCAAGCCGGCGACGAAGAAGACGGCATCGCCGTCCTTGAGGCCGAGCCGGCCGCGCAGCTGCTCGGTGCGCTCCGGCCCGAGATTGGTCGCGATCGGCCCTGCCCCTTCGGTGCCACGGAAGAACATATAGCCCATGCCGGGCTGGCCCTCGCCCTGCGCCCAGGAATTCATCCGGTCGCAAAACGCCCGGTTGCCGCCGCCTAGTCCCGGGATGGCCCAGACCCGCGCATTGGCATCCTTGGCGATGATATTGGCGAAGAGCTTGAAGCCAGCGCCACGGAAAATCTCGGTCGCATCTGTCATCATGATCGGATTGCGCAGATCGGGCTTGTCGGTGCCGTATTGTGCCAGCGAATCGCCATAGGCGATGCGTGGAAAAGGCGGCTTGGTCACTTTACGATCCTTGCCGAACTCCTCGAAGATTCCGGCGAGCACCGGCTCGATGGCGGCGAAGACGTCGTCTTGGGTGACGAAGCTCATCTCGAAATCGAGCTGGTAGAATTCGCCGGGCGAGCGATCGGCGCGGCTGGCCTCGTCGCGGAAACAGGGCGCGATCTGGAAATAGCGGTCGAAGCCCGCCACCATCAGCAGCTGCTTGAATTGCTGCGGCGCCTGCGGCAGCGCATAGAAAGTGCCGGGATGGAGCCGGCTCGGCACCAGGTAATCCCGCGCGCCCTCGGGCGAGGACGCGGTCAGGATCGGCGTCTGGAACTCGGCAAAGCCGCTCTCGATCATGCGCCGGCGGATCGACTGAATGACATGCGAGCGCAGCATGATGTTGGCGTGCATGCTCTCGCGCCGGAGATCGAGAAAGCGGTATTTGAGCCTCATCTCCTCGGGATAATCCGCCTCGGCATTGACCGGGAAGGGCAGCGGCTCGGCCTCGGACTGGACCGTAAGCTCGGCGATCTTCAATTCGATCTCGCCGGTCGGCAGCTTGGCGTTGACCGTCTCGGGCGAGCGGGCGACGATTTGGCCTGTCACGGTGACGACGCTTTCGAGCTTCAACGCGTCAGCCGGCTTGAACAGCGGCGAGGAGCTGTCGACGATGCATTGGGTGATGCCGACATGATCGCGCAGATCGATGAACAGCAACTGGCCGTGATCGCGCTTGCGATGCACCCAGCCCGAGAGGCGCACAGTCTTGCCGACATCGGCACGGCGCAGCGCGCCACAATTATGCGTCCGGTAAAGATGCATCGGCGAATCGGTTTCCTGCCTAAGAAGCGAGCGAAAAACGCATGGCGGGCGGCCGATTGTCAAGGGGCGGCCTGTTTGTGCCGCCGGTTTCGGTGTATCAAGACGCATGACCGTATTGATCGCCGACAGCGCCGCCCTCGCCGAGTTTTGCCGCCGCCAGGAAGGTGCCGATTTCCTCGCCGTCGACACCGAATTCATGCGCGACAAGACCTATTGGCCGCAGCTTTGCCTGGTGCAGATCGCGGGCCCTGCTGAGGCGGCGGCGATCGACCCGCTGGCGCCGGGCATCGAGTTGAAGCCCCTGCTCGATCTCATGACCGAATCGCCGATGCCGAAGGTGTTCCACGCCGCGCGGCAGGACGTCGAAATCTTCTTCAACCTGACCGGCAAGACGCCGAGCCCGCTCTTCGACACCCAGGTGGCGGCGATGGTCTGCGGCTTTGGCGAATCGGCGAGCTACGAGACCCTGGCCGGCAGGCTCGCCGGGGCGGCAATCGACAAATCCTCGCGCTTCACCGATTGGGCGCATCGGCCGCTGTCGGACCGGCAGCTTACCTACGCGCTCGATGACGTCATCCACCTCCGCGTGGTCTATCAAAAATTGATCGCGCGGCTGGAGAAAAGCGGCCGGCTCTCATGGCTCGACGAGGAGATGGCGATCCTGACCGATCCCGCAACCTATCGCCTCGACCCGGCGACCGCCTGGCGGCGCCTTAAGGTGCGCAGCAACAATCGCCGCATGCTGGCGCTGGTGCGCGAGCTGGCGGCCTGGCGCGAGGCCGCGGCACAGCAGCGCAACCTGCCGCGCAGCCGCATCCTGCGCGATGAATCGCTGCTGGAAGTCGCGGCGCACGCGCCGAGCACGGCCGACGATCTGGCGCGCTCGCGCGGCATGGGCAGCGGCTTCGCCAATGGCAAGCTCGGCGCCGAGGTGCTGGCGGTGGTAGCCAAGGTCAACGCCATGCCGCCCGAGAGCTATCCCGAGCCGCCGCCGCGGCGCGACCCGCCGATCGGTATTGGACCGCTGATCGATCTGTTACGCGTGCTCCTCAAGCTGCGCTGCGAGGAGAACGACGTCGCGAGCAAGCTGGTCGCCGATGCCGAGGATCTCGAGATGATCGCCGCCGACGATCAGGCGGATGTGCGGGCCCTTACCGGCTGGCGCGCCGAGCTGTTCGGCAAGGACGCGCTCGATCTGAAGCATGGGCGCCTTGCCCTCACCGCCGCCGGAAAAAAGGTGCGGCTGGTGCGCGACCTGCCGCCGCCCGCCGCCGCGGCGCAGTAAGGATTACGGCCGCTTCAGCGCGGTCTTGCGGCCCATCGCCTTGCCGAGCGACTCCAGGCGGCGCTGCACGTTCTCGCCGAAGCGCTGTGCGCCTTCCGCCGTCAGGTTCAGCGTCACCTCGTTGCCGCTCAGCGCCAGGCTGGTGCCGTGCAGCGCCGCCGGCGCGCCGCCGCTCAGCGTATAGCCGAGGCGCAGCGCCAGGCCGATGCTGCGCGCGGCAAGCAGCTCTTCGTCGTCGAGCAATTCCAGCGGCGCCAGCAACTCAACCGTGCCGCGGCCGCTATAGCGGGCATGCAGCACCGTGGCGATGAAGGCGCGGCCGGCGTGGGTGATCGCCGCCGCTGGCATATAGAGCGCGTGGCGCACCGCCTGCTCGGCGCGGTGATCGGGATGCTCGTTCCAGGCGATATCGGAGAGCAGCGAAGCGGCGTGGCGCAGCCGCTTCTGCGCCGGCTCTTCCTTGGGGAAGAGAGGGCTCATCCAGGCGTTGAGCGCCTCGCCGATCTCGCCAAAGCGGGCATGCTCGCGGCCGTCCTCGACGCAGGAGACGATGAGTGGATCGGCGGCGCGCTCGGCTGCGTCGAGCTGGCTGTAGAGATGACCCTCGCGCAATCCCCAGGCGGAGAATACCACGCGCTTCGGGTCCATGCGCTTGACGATGCGCCCGAGCAGGCGCGCCGCCAGCGGCACGACCTCAAGGCGCTTCTTCGGGATGCCTCGGAATGATTCGAGCGATTTGCGCGATTGCTTGCCGATGAAATCGAGGAATTTCTCGGTCTCGCCGCGCGACATGGTGTAGTTCTGGATGATGTGCAGCGGATATTGCGCCTCGGCCATGTGAATGCGCGCCAGCGCGCGCCACGCCCCGCCCACCGCATAGAAGACCGGATCGGCTGGCGCCGCCAGCCACGGCACCGTGGTCAGCAAGCGGTCGATCACGTCCTTCAGCATCCGATCGTCTTCGGCGATATCCGAGAGCCGCAAGGGACCCAGCGGCAGCGTCGCGGCACGGCCGGGATTGCCCTTCGCCAACTCGACCAGCTCGATCGAGCCGCCGCCGAGATCGCCGACGATGCCGGCGGCGTCGGGAATGCTGGCGATGACGCCCATCGCCGAGAGCTTGCCCTCTTCCTCGCCTGAGAGAACCCGCACCTGGATCGAGAAGCGCTTTTCGATATCGGCGACGAATGCCGGGCCGTCGCCGGCGTCGCGCACCGCCGCCGTCGCCAGAATGGTAAGGTTGGCGGTGCCGAGGCTGCGGGTCAGCGCGATGAAGCGCTGCAGATTGGCCTTGGCCAACTCGATCCCCTCGGGATCGAGCTTGCCGGTCTTGTTAAGGCCGCGGCCAAGGCCGCACATGACTTTTTCGTTGAACAGGGTGCGGCCGGGCCGCTTCAGCCCGTCATAGACGACGAGGCGAAGCGAGTTCGAGCCGATATCGATGACGGCGACGCAGTCGCGCCGAGCCGTGCTGTCGCTGACGACCGCGAGGCGCGCCGCCATGCTTAGGATTCGTCCTTATCGGTGACGAGTCGCGGCGTCGAGCGCGTCCGTTGTGGTTGCAGCGCGCTGCCGCGCCCCGACAGGCTGGGATTGGTCATGAAGTAGGTATGCGCGCTCGGCGCGTCGGCTGCAATGCTTGCGCGCGTGTAAACGCCGTTGCGATCGAGCCACCAGCTCTGCGCCTCGTCGTTGAGCAAGGTCACCATGATCTGCTCCAGCACCTGGCGATGCACGGTCTCGTTCTCGATCGGCACCAGCGACTCGACGCGCCAGTCGAGATTGCGCGGCATCCAATCGGCGGAGGAGATGAACACCTTGGCCTTGTCCGAGGGCAGCTTGTGCCCATTGCCGAAGCAGACGATTCGGCCATGCTCGAGGAAGCGGCCGATCAGGCTTTTAACGCGGATATTCTCGGACAATCCGGGAACGCCGGGCCTGAGGCAGCAGATGCCGCGCACAGCGAGTTCGATCTTCACGCCTTCCTGCGAGGCGCGATAGAGCTGGTCGATCAGCGCCGGATCGACCAGCGCGTTGAGCTTGGTCCATATCTGGGCCGGCCGGCCGGCGCGCGCGTGCTCGATTTCAGCATCGATCAGGTCGCTGAGGCGCTGGCGCAAATTGATGGGTGCTACCGCGATCTTCTCAAGCTTTGCCGGCGTGGCATAGCCGGTCATGTAGTTGAACAGCTGCTGCGCGTCGCGGCACATCGCCGGGTCGCAGGTGAAGAAGCTGAGATCGGTATAAACCTTGGCGGTATAGGGGTGATAATTCCCCGTCCCGAAATGCACATAGGCGCGCAGGCTGCCGCTCTCGCGCCGCACCACCAGCGACACCTTGGCGTGGGTCTTCAATTCCAAAAAGCCGTAGACCACCTGCACGCCGGCACGTTCCAAATCGCGCGCCCAGCGGATATTGGCTTCCTCGTCGAAGCGCGCCTTGAGCTCGACTAGTGCCGTCACCGACTTGCCCGCCTCGGCCGCCTCGATCAGCGCGCGAACGATCGGGCTGTCGTCGCTGGTGCGATAGAGCGTCTGCTTGATCGCCACCACGGCGGGATCGTGCGCCGCCTGGCGGACGAACTGCACCACGACGTCGAAGCTTTCATAAGGATGATGGACGAGGATGTCCTTCTGCCGGATGGCGGCAAAGCAATCGCCGCCGAAATCGCGGATGCGTTCGGGGAAGCGGGGATTGTAGGGCGTGAAGACGAGATCGGGCCGCTCGTCGACGATGAGCTGCCGGGTGTCGGCTAGACCCTGCAGCCTGCCGAGCGCAAACACATCATCGGCCGAGACGGCGAGCTTCTCGGTCAGGAAGCGGCGCAATCGCTCCGGCATGTCGGCGTCGACGCCGAGCCGGATGACATGGCCGCGGCGGCGGCGCTTCAGCGCGGACTCGAACAACCGCGCCAGATCCTCGGCCTCTTCCTCGATCTCGACCTCGCTGTCGCGCAGGATGCGGAACATGCCCTTGCCGCCGACCGAGAAGCCGGGAAAGAGATGATCGAGGAACAGCTCGATCATCTGCTCCAAGGGCAAGAAGCGCAGCGTCTTGCCCGGTAGCCGCACGAAGCGCGCGATCGAGGGCGGAATCAGGAGCAGCGCCTGCATCGGGCTACCGTCGCTGCGCCGGGCCAGCTCCAGCGCCAGGCCGAGGCCGAGATTGGCGATGAACGGAAACGGATGCGCCGGATCAATGGCGAGCGGCGTCAACACCGGAAAGACCTCGGCCTTGAAGCGCTCGGCGAGGAAGGCGCGATCCTCCGCCGACAGCTCCTCGGGGCCGATCACGGCAACGCCGGCCGCCGCCAGTTCGCGGCGCAGCGCGGCCCAGGTGGTCTGCTGATCCTGCATCAGCTTGCGGGCGCGGGTGCCGATGGCGACAAGCTGCTGCGCCGGGGTGAGCCCGTCCTGGCTCGGCGTCGAGATGCCGGCCTGCACCTGGCCCTTCAGCCCTGCGACGCGCACCATGTAGAATTCGTCCAGATTGCTGGCGGAGATCGAGAGAAAACGCAGCCGCTCCAGCAGCGGGTAGCGCGTGTTGCCGGCTTCGGCCAGAACCCGTTCGTTGAAGGCAAGCCAGGACAGCTCGCGATTGATAAACCGGTCGGGCGAGCCTTCGCTGATCGGCGTATCATCGGCGCGCGGCTGGCTTCCGCCCTTCGTCGACATTTCATGCTCCATGCGGCAAGACTATAACGGTTATGTGACCATGTTATGGCAAGACTCGGCAAGAGCATGAACGCGCTTTATCTGTTTCGTCACGCCAAGGCCGAGCCGAAAAACCTGGACGGCGATCGCGACCGGGTGCTGGCCGAGCGCGGCCGCGCCGACGCCAAGGCGATGGCGGCGATCGTCGTCAAGCGCGCCATCGCACCCGAGCTCGTGCTGTGCTCGGGCGCCGCGCGCACGCGCGAGACACTCGCCATTTTGCTGCCGGCGCTGAATCCGGCTCCGCGCATCGTCACCGAGGACGAGATTTATCTGGCGGATGCACGGCAATTGCTGAAGCGGCTGCGTTCGGTGCCCGAGGCGGTCGAGAGCCTGATGCTGATCGGCCATAATCCGGGCCTGCAGGAGCTGGCCTTGCTGCTCTCCGACCGCAGCAGCGGCCCGCAAATGGCGAAGCTAGCCGAGGGCTTCCCGACAGCGGCGCTCGCTTGCTTCGATGTGCTGCTACCCTGGCCGGCGCTGCAGCCGGGCGGCGCCACCCTGACCGCGATGCTTACCCCGGCTTAGCGCACGGGATTATTTCGGCGTCAGCAGATCGCGCTCCGGCCCCTGCATCACCTCGCGCGCCAGCTTGAGCGAAACGCGGCGCTGTGCCGCCAGTGCCGCCCGATCGAGCGCCGCGACGGTGATACCCGCGGCGGCGAAGGACCGCTCCATATGGGCAAGAAGATAGGTGATGACATCTTCGCCGACGGCAAGCTGACGATCGGCGAATTGCTTCAGAAGGACCGATGCCAGCAGTGCGTCGTCGGGCGCCGCCAAGGACGCCGCCGGCGCCGCCAGCAGCCGCGAGCGCAGATCGGCGAGAGCGATACGCCAGCGCTGCGGCGGCTCACGCGTCACCACCAACAGATGCCCGCCGCGCTCGGCGACGAGGTTATAAAGATGCAGCAGCGCTTCGGCATTGGCGCGGTCGGCGCCGTCGACGATGGCGGTCCGGGCCGCGCCCAGCAGCGCCGGCACGCGCGCGACGGTAAGCTCCGCCGGATCGATGAAGATCGCCTGCGCCTTGCCCTGCCAGACATGAGCGAGATGCGTCTTGCCGCTGCCGGCATCGCCGTGCAGGACCAGCGCCGGCGCCGGCCAATCCGGCCAGCGGTCGAGCCAAGCGACCGCGGCGGCGTTCGACGGCGCCACCAGAAAATCGTCGAGGCCCAGCGCCGGCCGAAATCCGAGATCGAGCGGCAGCTGCGCCATGCAGCCTAGCCGCGGCGCTTCTTGCGCCGTGCGTGATCCGGATCGTAGATCGGGCTGTCGAGATAGCGGCCCATGGCGAAGCGCACCAGCACGCCGACCACCGCCGCCGCCGGAAGCGCCAGCAGCACGCCGAGGAAGCCGAATAATTTGCCGAAGGCGAGCAAGGCAAAAATGATCCAGACTGGGTGGAGATGGACCCGGTCGCCGACCAGCTTGGGCGACAGCACGTTGCTTTCGACACCCTGGCCGGCCGCGAAGACGACCACCACGGCGATTGCCGCCTGCCAAGTCGGCTCCTGCACCAGCGTCAGCCCGATCGCCAAGAGGAAGCCGATCAAGGCGCCGACGACGGGGATGAAGGCGAGAATGCCGATCAGAATGCCGATGACGACGGCCGAGCTGGTGCCGATGATGGTCAGTGCCACGGCATAATAGACCGCCATGATGACGCAGATCAGCAGTTGGCCGCGCAGGAACCCCGCCAGCATCTCGTTGATGTGGCCGAGCTGCTCGCGCACCGTGACGGCGTAGTGGCGCGGAACCCAGCTGTCGATATGGGCGGTGAAATTATGCCAGTCGCAGAGCAGGTAGAACGCGACCAACGGCGTGATGAAGATCAGCGACAGCAGGCTGGCGAGAGCGACGCCGCTTGCCAGCATGCCCTCGACCAGCTTGGCGCCCCAGCCGAGCGCCGCCGCGGCCCAGGAGCCCGCCATTTCGCGTAAGCGTGCGGCGTCCTCGGGCGAGAGGCGCTCCTGCAGCCGGTCCATCCATTGCTGCAGATGCTGGCGTCCATCGTCGAGCGCCTGCGGCGCGCGGGTGGCGAGCTGGCTGACCTGGCTCTCGATCAGCGGCAGCAGCAGCATGATGATGATCGCGAGGATCAGAAAAAACACCAGCAGCACGATGGCAGCGGAGGCCACACGCGGCACGCGCCAGCGCGCCAGCCGGTCGACCAGCGGGTTAAGCAAATAGGCAATCCCGATGCCAGCCACGAAGGGCAGCAGCACGCCGCCGAGCAGATGAATCGCGAACAGCACGAAGACGATGGCGCCGAGCCAGAACAGCGTCACCCGCCATGCCGGTACCTTGATGCGTGTCGTCATGCCCGTGTTCCCCCTGTATTCCCCGCGAAAGCCCGCATCCAGCGCACCAGGTAAATGGCCCCCGACACCACAGTGGTAATTCCGACCGCGTCGGCCAACAAGCCAGTCGCACCGTGATCGTCCACCCCCAGCGCCGATCGCCCGAGCACCAGCCCGATCAGGACGATCTGCAGCACGGTATTGAGCTTGCTGATCGCCAGCGGCTGCCATTGCATCGGCCGCGCCAGCGTCAAGCCGACCAGAAACCCCCCGACGATGAGCATATCGCGGAATACGACGAGAATAACCACCCAGTTGGGCAGATATCCGGCGAAGCCCAGCGTCACCGTCATGCCGACGATCAGCGTCTTATCGGCGATGGGGTCGAGCAGCGCGCCCAGCTCCGAGCGCTGGTCGAAATGCTTGGCGATGAAGCCATCGACCGCGTCGGACAATCCGGCGAGGACGAATAAGACGAAGGCGCCGGTCATGTCCTGGTCGATGATGAGCCAGATGCCGAGCGGCGCCGCCAGCAGGCGCGCCAAGGAAATGACGTTCGGCAGATTCATCGGCGCCTGTCCCCCCTCCGCCAGGATCACGGGGTGGCGCCGGGACGATAGGCGAGCACGAGATTGGGCGGGTCGCCACTGAGGTCAAGATTCTGCTGCGTCAGCGCCTGGCGAAGCTGATCGAGGCTGCCGTTATAATGGACGGCGATCTGCGCCATGTGGCGGTCGAGCGTCAGCAGATCGGTCTTCTGGATCGCGGTGACGCCGACCAACTGCTGATTGATCGCAACCCAGCTCTGAATGTCCGCGATCGGCACGCTGATCGCCAGCGTGCCGCTGCTGCCGGTATCGACGGCGGCGGTCGACGCGGTGTCGGCGAAGCCGATATGCGCCTGGCGCAGCAGGCGCCGCACCGCGTCCGGGCGGAAGTGGAAGGTATAATCGGCGAGATAATGCACCGACGAGTTGTGCTCGTTGGCGACCTCGAAGCCGAGGATCAGGTCGTTGAGCGTCGCGTCGTTGGCCGGCGGCAGGCGCGCCACATCGGCGGGCGAGACTAGCCCCTGCAGCACGATCTGATAGGCGCGACGCTCGCCATCAACGCGGGCGGTGTCGCGCGCGACGGTCGCCGAGCTCGATGTCGCGTCGACCGGCACGGTCACGGTGTAGGGATCGGCCGTAACGTCGTCTTGTTGCGCCAGCGCCTCCGGAGCGGTCATGCCCAGGAGCCCGGCCGCCAGAATGACGCATCCGATCCGAGCCCAGAACTGCAAAGCCAAAGCCCCTGCCTCTTCGTGCGGCCGCTGCGAGGCGCCGGTCATAGCCCAGAACGCCCTGCCGCGCCAGATGGCGCCCAGGCCAAGGGCTTTGCTACTATCCGGCCCCGAATACCAAGGGAGGGCAAGCGTGGTCCCGAAGGTTGCGGCGCCCGCTGCGCCGGCGATCCGGCTCGAGAACGTCACCAAATGGTTCTTCAAGGACGGGCGGCGCATCCCGGCCGTGGAAGACATCAACCTCGAAGTCGCCGAAGGCGCTTTTATCAGCCTGGTGGGGCCGAGCGGCTGCGGCAAGTCGACCCTGTTCAATTGCATCGCCGGATTCCAGCTGCCCGAGCGCGGCGCGGTGATCTATCGCGGCAAGCCGATCACCGGCCCCAATATCGGCATCGGCTATATGACGCAGCGCGACAATCTGCTGCCGTGGCGCAGCGTCCTCGCCAACGTCATGCTGCCGCTCTATTTGCAAAAGGTTCCGGCCCCAGAAGCGAAACGGCGCGCCATGGACGTGATCGGCCGCGTCGGCCTCGGCGGCTTTGCCGAGCATATGCCGGCCGAGCTCTCCGGCGGGATGCAGAAGCGCGCAGCACTGGCGCGCATGCTCGCCTACAATCCGACAACGCTGCTGATGGACGAGCCCTTCGGCAATGTCGACGTGCAGCTCAAGGTCCAGCTTCAGCGCGAGCTGACCCAGCTGTGGGAGAGCGCCCGCAAGACGGTGATCTTCGTCACCCACGATCTCGAAGAGGCGATCGCGCTCTCCGACCGCGTCATCGTGCTGTCGCGGCGGCCGGGCCGGATCAAGGCGGATGTGGCGATCGAGCTGGTGCGGCCGCGCGATCCGGTCAATCTGCGTTTCGAGAGCGCGTTCCAGGACATGCACAAGGAAATCTGGGCGCTCTGCGACACGGCAGAGGAGGATGCGCATGAGCCGGCCTGACAGCGTCGACGACATTCTCGATCCCGGCATCGCCGCCGAGAAGCGGCGGCGCAACATCGTCTTTGCCGGACGCCTCATCGTCAGCGTTGGCTTCATCGTTGCCTGGCAGCTCGCCGGACCCCATCTCGACAAGCTAATCTTCAGCTCGCCCTGGGACATCGTGCAGCGCCTCGGCGAATGGACGATGGATGGCACCCTCTGGCGCAACCTGCTGGTCACCGCCGAGGAGATCCTGATCGGCTATGCGGTCGGCGCCGCGGCGGGCGTGGCGCTGGGATTGTTGATGGGCAGCTATCCGGTACTGGCCAGCATCTTCGATCCGATCCTGATGGCGATCTACGGCGTGCCGAAGATCGCCTTCGGGCCGCTGTTCATCGTCTGGTTCGGTATCAATTTGACGCCCAAGGTGGTGATCGTCGCACTCATGGTGTTTTTCTTCGTCTTCCTCTCGACCTACGAGGGTGCCCGCAACGTCGACCGCGATCTCATCCGGGTGGTGAAGCTGATGGGCGCGACATCCTGGCAGGAGCGCAGCCTCGTCATCATCCCGGGAGCATTGCCGGCGATCATGCTTGGCCTCAAACTGGCGATTCCCGAAGCGCTGGTCGGCGCCATCGTCGGCGAGCTTATCGTCTCGAGCCGCGGCATAGGCTATCTTGTGCAATTCTCCGCCTCGCAGCTCGACAGCGCCGGGGTCTTCGCCGGATTGTTCGTGCTGATGGTGCTGGTGCTGCTGGCGAATTGGGCGGTCAATTACGCGACGGGAAAGAGCGGAAGGAAATGAGGCATGACGAAACTAAGCCGCGCCGCGACGATTATTGCGGCCATCATCTTGCCCTGCGCGTCGAATGCTTGGGCGCAGCCAACGCATGTCACCCTGGCACAGACCAGTATTGCCATCGGCTTTGCCTCGACCAGCATCGCTCAGGATGAGGGCTTCTTCCAGAAGGCCGGGCTCGACGTCGACGTTCAGATCGTCAGCCACGGCGATTCCGACACGCTGGCGGCGATGCATTCGGGCGGCGCGCAATTCGGCGCCATGACGCTGCTGCCGGCGCTGCAGGCGACGGCGCGCGGCGAGAACCTGCGCATCCTGGCGCCCTTCGTGCGCGAATTCGTCGTGCAGTTCGTCATAGCACCCGAGACCGCGCAAAAGATCGGCCTGACCGACACGATGCCGCTGCCCGAGAAATTCCGCCGCGCCAAGGGGCTCACCGTTGGCACGCTCGATGTCGGCGGCGGACTCCATGTGCTGTTCCGGGCATTGGCCAAGCAATACGGTTTCGATCCCGAGCGCGACTACACCGTCACCGCGATCAACTCCTATCCGACGCTGTTGGCGGCGGCGAAGCGCGGCCAGATCGATATCGCGCTCACCGCCATCCCCTACGGCCGGCTCGGCGTGCAGCAGGAAGGCCTGGTGATGTTCGCCGATTTCTGGGGCGGCGCCGTTCCGGAATTCAACGGCGCCGTGCATCAGGGCATGGTGGTCGAGGCGGATTACGCCGCGAAGAACCCCGACATCGTCGCCCGCATGCATCAGGCGATGAAGAATGCGCTGGTATTCATGCATGCCGAGCCCGACAAGACCGTCGCCGATCTGCACAAGCGCTATCCCGCTTTGCCGGAGGAGCTGATCCGCTCCTTCATCGTCGGCGACGCCAAGAGCTTCGCCGCGCATGCCATCGTTGAGCGCAAGGGCTTCGCCATTGTCCGTGATTTCGTCGCCAAGAACATGATACCCGAGGCAGCCGACCTTAAATACGAGACTATCGTGCTGCCTGCGGCGCAGGAAAAATAAACGCAAGACAACGAGACCGATAGAATGGGGGAAAACATCACGCGTCGTGCATCGATCGTCACCGCCGCGCTCTCGCGCCGCGGCTTCATCGCCGGCAGCGCCGCTGCCGCCGCCTCCGCCAGCGTCGGCACCGAGGCCAAGGCGCAAGCCAGCGCCCAATTCCGCTATCGGCTCGGATTGAGCCAGCCGCTCGACAGCCCGAACGCCCTGCGGCTGCAGGAAATGGCCGACAAGGTGCAAGCCGAGACCGGCGGGCGGATGCTGATCGAGGTTCACGCCGCCAGCACGCTCGGCTCCGACAACGCCATGCTCGACATGGTGCAGAAGAACGCGCTGGAAATGTATCTCGGCGGCAACGTGTTCGGGCCGCTGGTGCCGACCACGGAAATGCCCGGCCTGCCGTTCATCTTCAAGAATTCCGCCGAAGTCTTCGCGGCGCTCGACGGCAAGCTCGGCGATTATATCCGCGCCGAAATGCTGGAAAAGGGCCTCTACACCTTCCGTTACGGGCTCGACAACGGCTTCCACCAATTCACCACCCGCACCAAGCCGATCCGCAACGTGGGCGATATGGTCGGCATGACGATTCGCACGCCGGTGCAGGTGATGACGGTCGATTTCTTCGAGACGCTGGGCGCCAAGCCGGTGAAGTTGACGTTGAACCAGCTCTATGCCGCGCTGCACGATCGCGTCGCCGACGGCCAGACCGACCCGCTCGGCCTGATCTGGCTGCTCAAGCTCTACGAGGTGCAGACCTATCTCAGCCTGTCCAACCACTGGTGGTCGGGCTTCACGCTGGTCGCCAACGCGGCGGCATGGCAAGCGCTGCCGGCCGATCTCCGCGCGGTCGTTGAGAAGCACGCCGAGCATGCGGCGCTGGCGCAGCGGCACGACATCGCCAAGCTCAATGGCGAGGCGCTCGGATGGCTGCGGGCCAAGGGGATGATCGTCAACAAGACCGATACCAGCGGCTTCAAGAAACCGCTGGGTGCCTTCTATGCGCGCTGGAAGCAGGTCTATGGCGCCAAGGCCTGGGCCCTACTCGAAGCCCGCACCGGCAGGCTGGCCTGAGCGGAAACACGCCGGCTACGGCGTCCGATAGACCGTCGCCGGTCGCGCGAAGAACGAATGCAGGATTTGATAGACCAGCAGATAGTTCTTCTGCTGAAACGAGGCATGCGCGATCCCCGGCATGACCGAGAATTGCTTGTCGGCATTGGGCAGCAGGTCGAAGAAGGCGAGTAGATCCTCGACACCGGCGATGCCGTCATACTCGCCGCGCATGATCAGGGTCGGCGCCGTTATCTTGCGCGGATCGACCAGCGGCAGGCGCTCGCACATATCAACATAGGTGCCGGTTGGCACCGAATCGTCGAGTGCCAGCACCGCGTCGGCGAAGGCCTCGACGACGGCGGGATCGGCGGTGCCGGCATGATCGCGCGCGAAGATGCTGCGCATGAAGGCGCGGTCGATCGGCCGGCGGTTCTGCGCCTTGAATTGCGGTAGCTTCTTGCGCCGCTCGGCCAGGGTTGGGCTTCCCTCGCCGGTCCACACCATCGCATCGAGGGCCAAGCGCGCCACGCGTTCGGGATGGCGCTCGGCGAACATGGCGGCGCGCAAGGCGCCCGATGAGATGCCGTAGACGAGCAGCGGACCCGCCCGCCGTGTCTTCTCGATATAGACGCTGGCGGATGCAAGATCGTCGGCGCCGTTCGATATGTCGCAATTGATCGGGCGCGCCTTGTCGGAGCGGCCATAGCCCTCCATGTCGACGCACCAGCAGGCGAAGCCCTGTTCGGCGAAATAATCCATAACCGAGGAATGCGGTCGCCCCTTCATCTGGAAATCGAAGGTGGGCTGCGAGGCCATCGACGAGCCATGCACGAACAGGATGGTGCCGTGCTTGTTCGCGGGCTCGCCTTTGAATTTCTCCCAGAGGAAGAGTTTGACCTCGCCCTTCCGGACCCAGTGCTCCTGGCCGGTGATGGCCGCGCTCACACGCCGACCCGTTCGAGCTGCGGCGCCGGATAGCGGGCACCCGCCGCCACGCCACGCGGAAACGCCTTATCGAGCGCCGTCAGCGTCGCCGGCGAGAGATTGACCTCGGCCGCTTTGACGTTCTGCTCGAGCCATTTGCGCTGCTTGGTGCCGGGCAGCGCCACGATGAAGGGCTTCTGGGCCAGCACCCAGGCGAGGGCGAGCTGGGCCGGCGTGCATTTCTCCATCGCCGCGAGGTCCTTCAACATGGCGAGCAGCGTCACATTGCGGTCGAGGTTCTCGGCCGAAAAGCGCGGATGCTGGCGGCGGCGATCCGAGGCGCCGAGATCATCGAGCCCGCCGATGGTGCCGGTGAGAAATCCCCGCCCCAGCGGACTATAGGCGACGTAGCCGATGCCGAGCTCGGCGCAGGTGTCGAACAGCTTGCCCTCGGCATCGCGCGTCCACAGCGAATATTCGGTCTGCAGCGCCGCCATCGGATGCGCCTTATGCGCGCGGCGCAGCGTCTCGGCCTTCGCCTCGGAGATGCCGAGAAATCGTATCTTGCCTTGCTGCTTCAGCTTGACCATGGCGCCAACAGTCTCCTCGATCGGCACGTCCACATCGACGCGGTGAATGTAATAGAGATCGATCACGTCCATGCCGAGCCGCTTCAGGCTCTTTTCGCAAGCCTCGATGACATATTCGGGCCGGCCATTGACCGATTGCCCGGCGGCGTTCTGGATATTGCCGAACTTCGACGCCAGCACGACCTTCTCGCGCTTGCCCTTCAGCGCACGGCCGACCAACTCCTCGTTCTTGCCGCCGCCATAGGCGTCCGAAGTGTCGATCATATCGACACCGAGCTCGATGGCGCGGTGGATGGTGGCGATCGCCTCGGGCTCGCTGGGCTCGCCGTAAATCGGCGTCATGCTCATGCAGCCGAGACCGATGCACGAGACTTCGAGCGAGCCAAGCTTGCGGCGTTTCATGGAGCGTCCCCTGTTTCTAGGTTTTTAGCGACAGCAGGACGGCATCAAACCGCGCGGCAGTGCAACTGTCTACCGGCTTCGCATGTTAAAAGCGGAACTCGGCCGCGCGGCGCCGCGGCTTACGGTAGGAACGATAGCGAGGTGCTAGACCCGCGCTTCGCTGAGGCGATCCTTCACCGTCAGGATCGCGGTGCCGCCGGCGATGACGGCGAACAGGAAGAACGCGGCGTTACCGTCGCTCACGCCCAAGCGCAGGCCGAGGAGCGCCAAACCGGCACCGGCGACGACGACCAAAATATCCGTGAGATTAAGATTCATAATATCTCCTCCGCGTTTTTAGGCTCAGGTCTGCAATAGGCTCCGGGCCGAGGCGTGCCACATCTGCACCGCCAGCACCTGCATCGCCAAATGGCGTACGCGACGCTCCGATTCCTCGCTGCGCGGCTTTGCGACGGCGGTGCTGCTGGCGGCGAAATGCATGACCGGCAGCGGCTTGACGTTCCAGGGCAGAAGATGGCGCATCCGCTTGCGGGCGATCTGGATGTCCTCGACGGCGGCGCTCTCGCGCGGCACCGTCGTGGTGGGAACGGCGCAAAGCTTGGTGGTGGAACGGGCGGGGCTGCTCATACTAGGCTCTCTTCTATCAATTCGACTAAAGCGGACGGCGTCGGAGCCGAGTGCTCGTTGCACCAGCGTCACCATGCGGGCTGGAAGCCGGAATTCCTAGTTAGCCAGTCCCCTAGACCGGGATCGGATTCTACTTAGAGCGCGAAAAAATACGACGCGGGCGCAAGCCAAAAATTCGTGGATTCATATATTGAATCAACTATTTGCGGGCTTATACCTTTTTAGCGGCGGGCGATTTTCAGTCACGAAAATGCCCCGCGGATTCGCGAAAAATCCAACGCGTCGCTATTTGTCGGTGGAAACCAGTCCGTGACGAATCGCGTAGCGGACGAGTCCGGCGACGTCGTGGATATCGAGTCGATCCATCAGGCTGGCGCGGTGGGATTCGATGGTCTTGACACTGGCGTCGAGCAGCTGTGCGATCTGCTTGCTCGATTTGCCCTCGGCGATGAGCTGCAGAATTTCACGCTGCCGCGGTGTCAGCAGATCGAGGGAATTGGCCTGCCCATCGGCCGCCTTGTTGAGATAGACCTCGATGACGTGCTTTGAGATCGCCGGGCTGAGGAATATCTCGCCGCGCGCCACCGCCTGGATCGCCATTTCGAGCTCGCGCGGCGCCGAGCCCTTCAAGACATAGCCAGAGGCGCCGGCGCGCAGCGCCTGTAGCACGTGGGTTTCGTCCGCGTGCTGCGATAGCACCACCACCCGGACCTGCGGATGCTCCTTCACCACCCGGCGGGTGGCTTCGAGCCCGTTCAGCCCCGGCATGGTGATATCCATGATGGCGAGGTTAGGCTGGTGCTTGGCGATGAGCTCGATCGCCTCGCGGCCGTCACCCGCCTCGCCGACCACCTCGACCCCCGTGAACTCGGCCATCAGCGATTTAAGACTCGCGCGGATGAGCAGGTGGTCGTCGGCCAGGATGATTCGGATGGAAGGCATGGCGGCGCGGATTGGCGCTTAGGCGCGGGCGCGCGTCAAGCTGCGATTATCCCGCGCATTGCCGCAGTTTTAGGGGAATATAACACAATAATAAGTGTAAATACTGCCGCGAGGCTCTCGATGGTTTCCCCTGCAGAATTAGGGTTCTCCCTAACGAACTGCCCAACGCGTTCCTTTTAGAGTGTGGGCATGGTTTCCCAACAGCAGAACTGGATGCCGATCCGCAGCTATCACGAAGCTGTCGCATTGCGTGCGCTCGGCTTCGTTGCCAGCCGGCCGCGCGAGCTCGCGCGCTTCCTGGAGAATTCCGGATTGTCCCAAGCCGAACTCATGCGATGCCCCACCGATCACGGTGATCTCGCCGCCGTGCTCGACTTCGTGATCGCCCATGAGGATTTACTGAGGAATTTCGCGGCGGCGATCGACGAGCCGCCCGAGACGGCTTACGAGGCGTCGCGTCAACTTGGACAAGCATCGCCGTGAGAAATTGGGCCGTGCGTCAGCAGGCGATCGACCAGGATCCGTCCTATCATGGCGAGCCGCCGCTCGCCGAATTGCTCGCGAATCCGGTGATCAAGGCGGTCATGTCGAGCGATAGCGTAACACCTCGGCAAATCGCCGGGCTGATGGCGGAGCTGCGTATCTCGACCTAGGCGCGGTCGCAAGCCGCGAGCTCGATTGTCCGGGGACGCAGATTGGAGTATGCGTCCGCGATAAGACCAAGATCACCCCCGTGGAATCGAACGAAAAGCCGATGACGCAGACAGAAGATTGGCCTTCTATCGTCACCCTGGCGCTGCCGGTCGCGCTTTACACCGCCGATGCAAAGAATTTCACGGGTCCGCGCATTGTCGGCGACGGCCTCGCCGCGTTGCTCGGGTTCAAGGCGGAGGATTTTGCCAAGGACGCGATGCTGTGGCTGGACCGCATCCATCCCGACGACCGTCGCCTCGTGCTGGCGCGCGACGCGTCGCCCGGCGACACCGGCTTGCGCGCCATCGAATATCGCTGGCGCGCCGCCGACGGTAGCGAGCGGATATTCCTCGATAGCGGCGCGCTTGTGGCGGGGCCCGGAGGGACCGCGCAAATTCGCGGCGTCTGCCTCGACGTCACCGAACAGCGCCGCGGCGAGCGCCAAGCGCGGCAATCGCAAAAGAGCGCGGCGATCGGGCGCCTTACCGGCGGCATCGCGCACGAGATCAACAACCTGCTCACCGTCATCATGTGGAATCTCGATTTGATGACACGCTCGCTCGGCGGTGGCAGTAAGGATTTCGACCGCGCGCACATCGCCCTGAGTGCCGCGATGAACGGCACCGGCATGCTGCAGCGGCTGATGGCGTTCTCGCACCATCAGCTCGATGACGCCCAGGCGATCGAGCTCAACGAATTCCTGCCGCGGACGGGGCAGCTCTTGAAGCCGGTGATCGGCGCCGACATCGCGGTCAACTACAAATTGGCGCCCGGCACCTGGCCCGTGCTGGCCGATCCGACCCAGCTCGAGCTCGCTTTGATCAACCTGGCCATCCACGCGCGCGAGGCGATGCCGGAAGGCGGCGCCCTCACCATCGAGGCGACTAATTTGCCGAGCGGGGCCGTGGCCTGGACGAAGAACCCCGCCGACGCGGTGATGCTGACGCTGAGCGGCATCGGCAGCGTCGCCGATCAACGCCGTGGGGCGGCCGAGGCAAAATCCTCCGATAGCGGCCCCCTCGCCATGGTTACCGCCTTCGTCGAGGATTCCGGCGGAACCCTGAAACTCGACAAGAATCCGAGCGGCGATATCAGCGCCCGGCTGGCGCTGCCGCGAGCCGATACCGCGCGGACCGGCGCCTCCAACGGCAACACGGCGCATCCTGCCGGCCAGGGCGGCCATATCGTCCTGGTCGTCGAGGACGATGCCGACGTCCGCAGCGTGACGGTGGCGCGGCTGCAGGAGCTCGGGCACCGGGTGCTCGAGGTCGACAACGCCAAGGCGGCGCTCGCCATCCTGGGCCAGGACACGCCGATCGACCTACTGTTTACCGACATCGCCATGCCGGGCGGTATGAACGGGCTGGAACTGGCGCGCCGCGCGCAGCAATTGCGGCCCGACATGAAAGTGATTTTCGTCTCGGGCTATACCTCGGCGATCCACACCGAGGGCGGCGTCGGCGGCGAATTCCTGCAGAAGCCCTACCGCTTCGAGCAATTGGATAAGGCGCTCAAGCGCGTGCTCGACACGCCGGGACACTGACCGCGCCCAGGCGCGCTTGCTGTCGAGGATCTGGCGGATCTTCCGGCCCAGACTTTCATAGGTGAAGGGCTAAGCGAACGCGAATGGGCTAGACCGCGACTTGGCCCGCCGTCGCCCCGGCCCAGCGGAGAATGATCGCCTGGATCGCCGCCAGCCCGTCGGTCAGGGCGGCCGGACCAGGCTGCAGGATGAGCGAAGATTTGATCTCGAATACCGCGCCGGCACGCACCGCCGGAACCGCATCGAAACCGGGTCGGGCCGCGACACGCTCGGGCCGGAATTTCTTGCCGCACCAAGAGCCGATGATGATATCCGGCGCCCGGGTAATGACTGAATCGTGATCGACGATGCGGTCGCATGCGGCGGCCTGCTGCGCGCATTCGGGAAAGATATCGGCGCCGCCAGCGATCTCGATCAGCTCCGACACCCAGCGGATCCCGGAGATCAGCGGCTCGTCCCATTCCTCGAAGAAAATTTTTGGGCGCGCGGTCAACGCCGCGGCGCGCATCCGGCTGGCGGCGATTCCGGCTTCGAGTGACGCGACCAAGGCCTCGGCGCGCGAGGCGGCGCCCGTCAGCGCGCCCAGCATCCCGATCATGGCGAGGATTCCGTCGACACTGCGTTGATTGAAGGCGTGGACGGCGATGCCGCGGCGGATCAGATCGGCGACGATATCGGCCTGAAGGTCGGAAAACGCGAGAACGAGATCGGGCTTGAGCGCCAGGATCTTGCCGATATCGGCCGAGGTGAAGGCGCTGATTCGCGGCTTGTCGCGCCGGGCCTCGGGCGGGCGCACAGTATATCCCGATATCCCGACGATGCGGTCCTGCTCGCCCAGCAGATAAAGTGTCTCGACAGTCTCCTCGGTGAGACAGACGATGCGTTGCGGCGGGAACATCGGGCTCTTTCGGCTAGCGCGAATGCTCGGGGCTGCGGTCCGACGGCTTGTCCTTCTCGGTGCCGTGCCGCTCCGCATAGACGCGGGTGAACTCGGCCCCGAACAGGAAAATCTGCGCCGAGTAGTATATCCACAGCAACACGATGACGAGGCCGCCCGCCGCGCCATAGGCATGCGTCACCGAGCTGCTGCCGAGGTAAAGGCTGATGAGCGATTTGCCGATGGTAAAGAGCAGCGAGGTGGCAACGGCGCCAATGATGACATCCGACCAGGCGATGTGCCGGTCGGGCAGCAGCTTGTAGATCGCCGCAAAGAGCAACGCGATCAGGCCGAAGGAGATGACGAAGCTCAGCCCCTGAAACAGCAGATGCGCGCCGGAGAAGAACTCGTCGAGATAGTTATTGAGCGCCGCGATCGCCGTGCTCACCACCAAGGAAACCAGGAGAAGGAATCCAACGGTGACGACGAGGCCGAGGCCGGCAAGCCGGGCCCGCACCATGCGCGTCAGCGTCGAATGCGGCGGCGCCTCGGTCTTCCAGATCGCGTTGAGCGCGCTTTGCATCTCGCCGAAGACGCTGGTAGCGGCGACGACCAGCGTGCCGATACCGACCACGGTGGCGAGGATGCCGGAGCCGGGATTGCTGGCGCTGGCAATCATGGCCTGCAGGCCCTGCGCGCCTTGGATCCCGATGAGGTCGCTCAGCTGATCGACGATGGCGCCCTCGGCCGCCTGCTCGCCGAAAGCAAGCCCGGCCATGGCGATGGCGATGACCAGCACGGGCGCGATGGAAAAGACCGTGTAATAGGCGATGGCGGCGCCGCGGCTCAGCGCCTCATCCTCCATGAAATGCCGGCCGGTTTCCTTGATCAGCAGCCAAGCCGAATACATCGCCAATATCCCCCACCCCATCCATAAATAAAACAGCAGGCGCCGACAAGCATTCCTCGGGAACGCCGGAAGCCGGGCGGCGTTTAGTTCTGGGCCATGGCGTCGACGCGAATCGATGCGCACCCACCAGGATCGAGGATAAGAGTGAGCGTCGAGATGACCGCGCACCGTTTCGTCCTGGTCTTGTTTGTCGGCGCGCTGGTGAGCATCGGCGCCCTCGGCAATGCGGGTGCCGAGCCGCTCACCCCGGCCGCGGTCTGGGCGATGCCGCGCGATTTCATGGAGCATTTCCACGCACGCTGCGATGCGCATGGCGGACAGGAATTCGCCGATTGTTTCGTCGCCGCGATGCAGCAGAATGACGCGTCGCCCGAGGCGATCACCTTCGCGCGGCGCATGGGCGGTGAGGCCTATCTGCGGCGACTCGATCCCATGGGCAAGATCGCGGTCGCCTATGCGGTCTTTCCCTTCCGCGCCAACGAGAACGAGGCATGGTTCCTGGTCAACGGCACGCCGGACATGGTGGCTGTCGACGATCTGACGACGCTGCCGGTCGGCGCCATTCAGGCCAGCGCCGGCTATCGAGCGATGCGGAGCCATGCCGCGGGCGAGGTGACGCTATGGCCTGGCGACCGCAATGTGATCGCCCAGCCCGGCTTCATCGGCACGGCGGGCGGCGGCGAGACCTTCCTGGTGACCTACCGACTACGCGACGGCTGTCATGCCTGCGCGCTATTGGGCTTCGCCAAATTCGAATTCGCCTTCGACCGGGATGGCAATTTCCGGGGCGCTCGGTTCATTTCGGTTTTTCCGGTCACGCCACCGGATAAAAAGCCATCTATTTCAACGCCATAACCGGCGCTGCAGCAGGGTCGTGAGCCCCGGGTTTCGGCGATCGCGCACTTACGTTGAGAGCAACACGAGAGCGACCGCGGCAGCTGTCGAAACGACGACGGCGAGCAATTGCCATTTCAGGCAGTTACGAAAGATTTCGCCGTCTTTTCCTTCCACATTTGCCAGCGACTGCGTATAGGCGATCTGCGTCGGCTTCAGCGGATTCGGGGGGCCTTCCGACATGACCGTCACGATCCCGACCAGCACCGCGAGCGGGATTCCCAGCACGGGCGCGACCGGAACTTGCATCGAGGATAGAAGGAAATCCGCGGGCAAGCCTTGCCCGAAAGCCATGCCACCCAAAGTCTCCATCAGCGGAGAGAGCGCGGCATAAACCAGCTTGCCGCTGTTGGAGAGAACCCGGGCGAGGAGCTGAATCTGGCCGGTGTCGACGAGCAGATAGACCAAGGCGCTGCCGACGGCAAGCGTCGACAGGCTCGCTCGGGCTCGCAGGGTGGCGGCATAAAAATCCTTTGCCGTATTGCTCCGCTTGAGCCGGAAGAGGTAACAGACCAGCGCCGTGACGAAGACGAAGAAGCCGGCGGAGGTAAAAATATTAATCGTGATGGCAGCATGCCCCCAAGCTCCAACTTTGAAGCTTAGATGACCGAGTGCCTCCGCGATGACGGGGATTTTGGTCAAGAGAACGACCGCAACACCGATGAGCAGCGGCGCGTACGCTCGGAATTGCATCGCACCGGAATACTCTTTCGGCTTCGCGGCGCCGACTTTGGTGACGCGCCCGTAGATATAAAGCACCGCCAATGAAATCGCCGCGCCCGAGATCAACGTCAGAATGCCGTATTCAGGCCAGATCTGGGTGAACAGGATGAGCGCAATCGCATTGCTCAAGCCCAGACTCCAGAAGAGAAACTGCGTTTTCCCGGTGAAGAATCGGAATCCGAGAAGCTTCATGAAGCCAAGCAACGAGACGAATACGAGCGGGATGCCGACAAATCCAGCCGCGCGGACGATGTCGACGATCGGCACGCCGCTCGCCGCATAGGAGATGTTGGGCACGATGAACAGGCTGACGAAAGGCTGGGGCCAAGCGAAATAAACCAGGAAACTCGTGATCACCGGAACGCTGCCGAAGCCCAATTCCATCAGGCCGGGAATGACGACGGGATAGACCGCAAAACCGTTAAACGCGCCGATAAAGCCGCCGATGACGACGACCAGAGCGAGGGCCTTGGCTTGCTTGTCGTGCGCCGGCAGGATCGATCCCACCGACCCAAGCAGGATCGCGAGCAATCCCGTGCTGCGGTAGGCCTGTCCAAAAATCTGTCCGGTGTAGAGAACGAGGAATCCGGACCATATCGTCACAATGCCCCAAAGCGACGCCTCGAAGACCTGCAGCGGTGCCTGATGGTAATAGACCAGCACCACCACGAGCTCGAGAACCCAGGTATAGAAGCTCGCTTTGAAAGCCGTCAGCTTAAAAACAAGAAAACACAAAAACAGCGCCGCGATGGGCAATAGCGCGACAACGACATCAATCGTGGTCTTCAATAAATCCCCCCAAGCGTTTCTGTAGCCGCACAAAAGCATAGGCGAATTCCGGCTGAGAGACTACCGAGTTGCCCCGCGTCCCGATATATTGTCCACTTGGATTCTCCGAGGAAAAAGGTACTTCGAATGATGGATGATTCCGGAGCACAACGCCGCCCGGAAAAAGACGGCGCCAAGACGGCGCCGCTCGACTTCCAGGATCATCTGGCCAATCTCGAGGCCGCTGGCCTGCTGCTGCGCATCGACCGACCGATCGACAAGGATCGCGCCCTACACCCGCTGGCACGGCTGCAATTCCTCGGCCTGCCCGAATCCCAGCGTCGCGCCATCCTGTTCACCAACGTGACGGACGGCGCCGGACGCAAATATGGCATGCCGGTCGTGGTCGGCGGGCTCGCCGCCTCGGCGCGCATCTATGCCCTGGGCATGGGCCGGCCGGTCGGCGAGATCGGCGACACCTGGCTCGACGCCATCGCCCATCCGCTCGCACCCGTCACGGTCGATAAGGCGCCCTGCCAGGAGGTCGTCATCACCGGCGCGGCGCTGACCCGGAAGGGCGGCGGCTTGGCGGCGCTGCCGGTGCCGGTTTCGACCCCGGGCTTCGACGCGGCGCCCTATCTCACCGCCACTCTGTGCATCACCCGCGATCCCGAGAACGGCATCCAGAACATGGGCACCTACCGGGCGGCGCTGAAAGCCACCGACCGGCTCGGCGTGCGCATGTCCTCGCGCATCGGCGGTGCCGGCGGCTATCTGCATTGGCGCAAATATCAGGCGCTGAAGCAGCCGATGCCCTGCGCCATCGTGGTCGGTTGCGCGCCGGTCGCGATCTTCACCGGCGCGCAAAAGCTGCCGATCGATTATGACGAGATGGCGGTCGCCGGCGGCCTCGCCGGCCAGCCGATCCGCAAGATCAAGGCGATCAGCGTCGATCTCGATGTTCCGGCCGATTCAGAGATCGTCATCGAGGGCCTTATCGATACCGAGCAGCTCGAGCCCGAGGGCCCGTTCGGCGAGAGCCACGGCTACGTCGCGCTCGAGGACTACAACATGTCGATGCGCGTTACCGCCATCACGCATAAGCGCAAGCCGGTCTTCGTCTCGATCCTGAGCCAGGTGACGCCCAGCGAATCGAGCACGATCAAGCGGGTCGCCTACGAGCCGCGATTTCTTGCTCATCTGCGCGACGCCCTGTCGATCAAAAGCGTGCTGCGGGTGACGCTGCACGAGCCGCTGAGCAATCTGCGCCCGATCATCTTCGTGCAATTCGCCCGCGGTGCCCCGCGCACCGAGGTGTGGCGCGGCTTGCGCGGTGCGGCAACACTGCAGGCCGATTGCGGCAAGATCGTCGTCGCCGTCAGCGAGGATGTCGATCCCGACAATGCCGACGCGGTGCTGTGGTCGATGGCCTATCGCTCGAGCCCGGCCGAGGACGTTCATATCGAGCTGCGCCGCTCGGCCGGCCATGGCCCCAAATCCGGCCGCCGCGCCGAAGATTCGACCCTACTGATCGACGCGACGCAGAAATTCTCCATGCCGCCGCTGGCGCTACCGGCCAAGCCATACATGGACGAGGCGCGCGTTATCTGGGACGAGCTCGGCTTGCCGGCGCTGACGCTCCGGGCGCCCTGGCACGGCTATTCGCTCGGCGACTGGGACGCGGCGTGGGAGAGTTTTGCCGAGCGGGCCGCCGCCGGAGAGTGGGAAAAAACCGGTGCCGATACCTATGCGCGCCGCCGCACCGGCTTGACGCCGGAAACCCCGGTGCGCGAGGCCGAAAACAACACCAAAGAGAAAAACCGAGAGCCGAGGTAATATCGTCCGATAAGCACTGCATAAGCGAACGACCAGGGGAGAAACAAATCATGAGCGCCGCGCAATCATCCGCTGCCAAGGTATTCGACGTCGGCATCAACGAGCGCATGCCGGCCGGCCAGCTTCTCGTGCTTGGCTTGCAGAATATTTTCGGCATGACGGGCATGTTCGTGTTCCCCGGCATCCTCGGCCGCTCCTTCAACCTGCCGCCGGAGCAGATCGCCTATCTCTACGGTATGACCTTTGCCGTCTGCGGCATCGTCACCATCCTGCAATCGACGCTGCTGCTGCGGCTGCCGATCATTCAGGGTCCCTATGCCGGCTGCTTTGCCAGCCTGCTTGCGGTCGGCCATCTCGGCGGCGGCCTCGGCGCCGCCTACGGATCGTTCTTCGTCGCGGCGCTGATCTGGTGCGTGCTCACGGTGCCGGTGAAGGGCTTCAGCGTCATCGGCCTGTTCGCACGCTTCCTCCACGCGCCGATCATCGCCGGCATGATCGTCATCTTCATCATGATCCAGGTCGCCAATGTCGCGTTGCCGGGCTGGATCGGACGGGCGGACAGTCCCGGATTCCCGCTGGTCAATTTCGGCGCAGGATCGGTCGCCATCGCCGTGCTGATCGCCGTCAGCCTATGGGGCGGCCGCTTCCGCCGCGGCGCGATCCTGATCGGACTGGCCGCCGGCACCGTCGTTTATGCGATCTTTCGGCCGATCTCGCTCGCCGCCGTCGCCAACGCGCCGCTGCTGGTCGCGCCGCAAATTTTTCCCTTCGGCTTCGCGGTCCAGGCCGATCTGGTCGTCGTGTTTCTGCTAGTGCTGCTGCCGGCGAGCATCGGCTCGATGGCGCTTTACCAGATGGTGGGCAACTGGGGCGGCCAGAACGTCACGGCGGCGCGCATGTCGCAGGGCATCTTCGCCATCGGCCTGGGCGGCGTGCTGGCCGGGCTGGTCGGCGGCTTCAGCACCATCGTCTATCCCGACAATATCGGTATGCTGCGCACGACGCGTGTGGGATCTCGCTACGCGACGCTGGCGGCCGGCGTGCTGTTGATCGTGCTCGGCGGCTGCGTCAAGTTCGACCTGCTGCTGGTGGTGGTGCCGCTGCCGGTGCTGGCGGCGGCGGCGACGCTGCTCTTCGGCATCGTCTTCATGCATGGCATCCATATGCTGGCCAAGGTCGAATGGGACGACCGCTTGTTCATCGTTGCCGGCCTCGCCATGCTGGTGGCGCTTGGCGGCATGTTCCTCGCGCCCGAGGTGCTGGCGCAGATGCCGTTGCTGGTGAGGCTGGTCATCACTCAGCCGGTGATTTCCGGTGGCCTCACCCTTGTCGTGCTGCACTCGCTGCTCTGCGGCGCGCCGCCGGCGAAAAAATAGCGGAGGATAGCGGTCGATCATGGCGGAAGGAGCAGGGCTGAGCCTTCACGTTATCGGCCAGCCGCTGCGGCGCAAGGAAGACCAGCGGCTCCTCACCGGCAAGGGACGCTTCAGCGATGATAACCACCTGCCGGGGCAGGCCTACGCGACGATGCTCCGCTCGCCCTACCCGCATGCGCGCATTCTCGGCGTCGCCACCGAGGCCGCGCGCGCCATGCCGGGGGTGCTCGGCGTCTATAGCGGCGCCGACTGCAAGGCGGACGGGCTCGGCCCGATTCCGCACCAGCCGGTGCCGTCGACCCGCTACGACATGAAATTGACGGCACCCGGCGGCGGCAAGGTCTTCATCGGCCCGCATGAATTGCTGCCGACAGACAAGGCGCGACATGTCGGCGAGGCGGTTGCCATGGTGGTCGCCGAGACCCTGGCCCAGGCGCTCGATGCCGCCGAGGCGGTGGAAATCCGCTACGAGGAACTGCCCTGGGTCGTCGAGGCCGAGGCTGCGTTGAAGCTCGGCGCGCCCGCGATCTGGGATGCGGTGTCGGATAACGTCCTGGTCGACACCAAATTCGGCGATGCGGCGGCGACCGAGCGCGCCTTCGCCGCGGCCGATCATGTCGTCAAAATGGATTTCCATGTCGGGCGCGTGACGGCGGTGACGATGGAGCCGCGCGCATGCCTCGCAGCCTACGATCCGGCCAGCCAGCGCTTCGTGCTTTATGCCGGCACCGGGGGTGCTGTCCGCCAGAAGCACGAGCTGGCCGCCGTGCTGGGCGTGCTGCCGGAAACCGTCCGGGTCATCTCGCAGGACGTTGGCGGCAATTTCGGCTCGAAGAACCGGCCCTATGTTGAATACGCCCTGGCGATGTGGGCGGCGCGCAAGCTCGGCCGGCCGGTCAAATACACCGCGACGCGCAGCGAAGCCTTCTTGAGCGACTATCAGGGCCGCGACTTGGTGACCAAGCTCGAGCTCGCTTTGCGCAAGGACGGCCGCTTTCTCGCCTTGCGCGCCGACAATATCAGCAACGCCGGCGCGCGCAGCGTCTCGCTCTCGCCCTTGGGCAAGGGCGCGGCGCTGATCACCGGCTCCTACGACATTCCGGTCGCAACCTTGCGGGCGCGCGCGGTCTTCACCAACACCATGCCGACCCAGGCCTATCGCAGCTCGGGCCGGCCCGAGGTCACCTTCGCCATCGAGCGGATCGTTGATACCGCGGCGGCGGAGCTCGGCATCGACCGCATCGAGCTTCGCCGCATGAACCTCGTGCGGCCCGAGGCGATGCCCTATGCCAACGCGGTGGGCGCCCGCTATGACAGCGGCGAGTATGAGATCAACATGGATCGCGCCTGGCGCATCGCCGGCGCCGAGGGCTTTGGCATCCGCAAGCGCGAAGCGGCGTCGCGCGGCAGACTGCTAGGGCTTGGCCTCGCCAATTACGTCGAATCCTCGATCGGCTCGCCCAAGGAGCGTAGCGAGATCACCGTGACCCCGGCCGGCCGGGTCACCGTGGTGATCGGGACCCAGCCCGCCGGCCAGGGCCAGGAAACCAGCTTCGCCCAGGTGATCGCCGACCTCTTCAGCGTGCCGGTCGACAGCGTCGACATCGTCACCGGCGACACCGACATCGTCATGGTCGGCGGCGGCTCGCATTCCGGCCGCTCGATGCGCCACGCCGCGACGATCTTCGTCAAGGCGGCGCCCGAGCTCATCGCGCGCGGCCAGGCGATCGCCGCGCTCATCTTGGGCGCAAAGCCGGACGACATCGCCTTCACCGATGGCCGCTTTACCGCGTCGCGTAGCAACCGCAGCTTCGATCTGCTGGAATTGGCGAAGGAAGCCGCGCGGATCGTCCTGCCGAACGATCTCAAGGACGGCCTCCATGTCGTCACCGACAACGAGATGCACGATCCGGTCTTCCCCAATGGCTGTGCGGTTTGCGAGGCCGAGGTGGATCCCGATACCGGGCAGGTCGCGATTACCCGCTATGCCGCGGTGGACGATGTGGGACGCTGCATCAACCCGCTCATCGTCCATGGCCAGACCCATGGCGGCATCGCCCAGGGCGTCGGTCAGGCGATGTGGGAGCAGTTTTACATCGATCCGGAATCGGGTCAGCCGCTCAGCGGCTCGCTGATGGATTACGGCATGCCGCACGCGGATTACCTGCCATCCTTCGTCACCGAGATCGCCGAGGTGCTGTCGCCGACCAACCCGCTCGGCATCAAGGCGGGCGGCGAAGGCGGCACCACCCCGGCGTTGGCGGTGATCGTCAACGCCATCGTCGACGCGTTGCGGGTTTTCGGCATCCGCGACCTCGCCATGCCGACGACGCCGCTGACGGTGTGGCGTGCTATCCAAGACGCCAAGCAAGGAAAAGCGACGCCATGAAAACCCGCGCCGCGGTGGCATACGAGGTGGGCAAGCCGCTCGAGATCGACCTGGTCGATCTCGAGCGGCCCAAAGCCGGCGAGGTGCTGGTCGAGATCAAGGCGACCGGCATCTGCCATACCGACGAATACACGCGCTCCGGCGAGGATTCGGAGGGATTATTCCCCTCGATCCTCGGCCATGAGGGTGCCGGCATCGTGGTCGAGATCGGGCCCGGCGTACGCTCGCTCCGCATCGGCGATCACGTCATTCCGCTCTACACGCCGGAATGCCGCGAATGCAGATCGTGCCTCTCGCAGAAGACCAATCTCTGCACCGCCATCCGCGCCACGCAAGGCAAGGGCGTCATGCCCGACGGCACCAGCCGCTTCTCGAAAAACGGCAAGCCGATCTTCCATTACATGGGCTGCTCGACCTTCGCCAATCACACCGTGCTGCCCGAGATCGCGCTGGCGAAGATCCGCGCCGACGCGCCCTTCGACAAGGTCTGCTATATCGGCTGCGGCGTTACCACCGGCATCGGCGCCGTCATCAACACGGCGAAGGTCGAACCGGGCGCCACCGTCGTGGTTTTTGGGCTGGGCGGCATCGGCCTCAACGTCGTGCAGGGCGCCCGCATGGCCGGCGCCGGAACGATCGTCGGTGTCGATATCAATCCGAAGCGCGAGGCGCTGGCGCGGCAATTCGGCCTGACCCATTTCGTCAACCCGAAGACCGTCAAGGGCGACATCGTCGGGCATCTGGTCGAGCTGACCCGGGGCGGCGCCGATTACAGCTTCGAGTGCATCGGCAGCGTCGAGCTGATGCGCCAGGCGCTCGAATGCTGCCATCGCGGCTGGGGCGTCTCGACCATCATCGGTGTCGCCGGATCCGGCGAGGAGATCCGCACCCGCCCCTTCCAGCTGGTCACCGGCCGGGTCTGGCAGGGCACCGCCTTCGGCGGCGCGCGCGGGCGCACCGATGTGCCGAAGATCGTCGATTGGTACATGGAGAAGAAGATTAACATCGACGATCTCATCACGCATGTGATGCCGCACGCGCGCATCAACGATGCCTTCGATCTCATGCATCGCGGCGAATCGATCCGCAGCGTCGTGGTTTACTGAGAGAAAGCGGCCGCCGATTCCGGCTCCAGATAAGCATCACGCCAACAAAGAACTAGGGCCCCCAATTGGGGGCCCTAGTCTCGATTAGCGCGATCGGCAACTCGCGCCCCGCCCTCGGGATTAGCGGGGGCGCGAGGAACCCTCGGACGGGAGGCTAATCGCCGTCCGTGCCGATCGCATAGGCGGTCTCGCCGTGAACCGCGTCGTCGCCCACCTTCAGGGTCGCTTCGTCCATACGCAACGGCGTGATGAACGAGATGATCTTGAGGATAATGAACGTCGCGATCACGTTGAACACGATGATGAACGCCGCGCCCTCAAGCTGGAGCAGGAGTTGCGGAGCGTTGCCGTAGAGCAAGCCGGTGACGCTGACGCCCGGCGCGTCCTTGTCGGTGCCGATATATTGCAGCATGTCCGGGTTGGCGAACACGCCAACCAGAAGGCCGCCCATCAGCCCCGCGACGCCGTGCGTCGAGAACACGCTCAACGTATCGTCCACCTTCAGCATCAGCTTGGTCTTCTGCAGCTTGTTCATGCTGAACCAAGGAATGATGCCGGCGCAGACGCCAATAGCCATGGCGCCCCAACCGTCCACATAACCGGCGCCGGGGGTGATAGCCACCAGGCCCGCGATCATGCCGTTGACTGCACCGATGATCGACGGCTTGCCGTAGGCGATCTTGTCCATCATCACCCAGACGAGCAGAGCGACGGCGGTAGCGGTGTTGGTATTGAGCACCGCAGCGCCTGCATCGGCGTTAGCGAAGTACGGATCGCCGCCGTTGAAGCCGTTCCATCCCAGCCAAAGGATGCCGGCACCGACGAGGGTGGTCAGCAGGCTGTTGGGTGGGAAGTGATCGCGATCCATTTTCAGGCGCGGTCCGACCATCGCCGCAGCGACGAAGCCGGATGTGCCGGCGGCAAGATGGATGACGTAGCCGCCCGAGAAGTCAGCGACACCCAAGCCAGCGAGCCAACCACCACCCCATAGGCTGAACGCCCCGACGGTGTAGACTAGGGTCATCCAGACTGGGCAGAAGATCACCCAGGCCTTGAAGCTCATGCGGCCGAGAACCGAGCCGGCCAGGATGATGACCGTGATCGCGGCGAACACGAATTGGAAGAAGACCAGGGTCGCCATCGGGAAGGTCAGATCGGGCATGCCCGATGCCGCCGCCGGAATGGTCGCCTGACCCAAGCTGAACGCGGCCGATGCCGCCGGCATTGGCGTGCCGAGGAAATCGTTGCCCATGAGCGAGAGCCACGTCGGGCCGAAAGCCATGTTGTAGTCGAACAGGATCCAAACGATGAGAACCGAAGCGAAGGCGTACATCGCCATGAAGGCGGAGTTGATCGCCCATTTCGTCTTGACGACGCCGCCGTAGAGAACCACCAGTCCGGGAATGCTTTGCAAGCCGACGAAGGTTGCCGCGGCTAACTGCCAAGCATTATTTCCGGTATCTAGCCATTTAGGTGATGGTACGAGCATGGATTAATTCCCCCGTATTAGTTAGTGGTTGACCGCATCCCTCCTGAGGCACAACTCAAATGCCGTCGGCACAGGAACCAGCGGCCCCCGGACCTACCCTCAACGACATTCAAGAATTGTGCCTCTTGCACCCCCGAGCAGGCAATAGAACCTAATCGTCTGCTAAAGCGCGTATACCGAATGCTATCAACCGGTGCTTTTAGGCCACACCGGTCACTAAATAGGCATTTTGCGCATAAATTATGCAGACCGTTGCGGGCTGCGGGTCGGCTGCCATGGCTGCCACTGACAGGGGAAAACCCCCGCCGCTGCCCGCGCGGATTCGGATGCTTTGCAAGCGCGCGAGGAATTGGTTATGGAACGGGGCATGAGCATCACGAGGCGAATCATGTTCCTGAAGAAATGGCCCCTCATGGCGCCGGCGATTGCCTTGGCAGCTGCCTTGGCGGTCCTCGCCATCGCCGGTCCCGTGCGAGCGGCCGATACGCTGATCACCTGCACCAACCCGGCCAGCGGTGCGAGCTGGGAGGTCAGAATCGACTATGCCGGCGCCACCGTCGATTCCAATCCGGCCCGCATCAGCGACGCGGCGATCGTCTGGCGTGACACCGGCGGCAGCAATTACACGCTCGAGCGCCAATCCGGCAATCTGACGGTCGTCGTTCCGTCGAGCACCGGCGGCTATTTTCTCTACGATCGTTGCGGGCCGAAGAAATCAGGCTGAGGAATTGAAGCCGCGATCCCCCAATCGCGGCCGCGCCATGAGCGCCGCGGCGCAAGCGGAGCGACACCGATGATCGAGGGCGGATCTGGCGTCCAGGCCAGCGTCGGATTCATCTCGGAAACCGGACCGCGCGAACGTAACGAGGATTTCGTCGCCGCGGTCTTCGGTGCCGAGTTGCCCGAGCCGCGCCGCGAGGTGGTGGCGGCGCTCGCTGACGGGGTCGGCGGCGCAAAGGGCGGCCGCGTCGCCGCCGAGATCGCGGTGCGCGGCTTCCTGGACGGGTTTTGGGACCTGCCCGAGACCATGGAGGTGCGGCGCGCGGCAGCCCGCATTCTGAATGCGCTCAATGGCTGGATTCAATCCCTTGGCCGCCAGGATCCAGAGCTGGCGGGGATGGGATGCACCTTCACGGCGCTGGTGCTACGCGGCCGCGTTGCGCATTTGCTGCATGTCGGGGATTCGCGGGCCTACCGCCTGCGGGGCGACCAGCTGACCCGCCTGACCACCGACCACGTACGGTCGCGCGCCGACGGATCGCGTGTGCTGTACCGCGCCCTCGGCATCGAGGCGGAGGTACGCGTCGATTACGCCAGCCAGCCGGTGGTGCTGCACGATCGCTTCCTGCTGTGCAGCGACGGAGTGCATGGCTTCCTGAGCGACGAGAATATCGCCGACATCCTGCGCGAGCGCTCGGCGCCGGGCGATACCGCCCGCGCGCTGGTCGCGACCGCGCTCGGCTCTGGCGGCGCCGACAACACGACCGCCCTGGTGCTCGACGTGGTCGGCCTGCCGAGCGCGGAATCGGCCGATATCGGCAACGCCATCATGCAGCTGCCGCTGCTTCCGGTGCCGAGCGAGGGCGAGACGATCGACGGCTTCGCGCTCAAGGTGCCGATGTCCGACGGCCGCTACAGCCGCCTCTACGGTGCCACGGACGAGATCGACGGCGGCGACGTGGCGTTGAAATTTCCCAAGCCCGAGGTCGCTGCGGTAGCCACCTTTCGCGCCGCTTTCGTGCGCGAGGCCTGGGTCGGAGCGCGGGTCACTAGCCCCTGGGTCGCCCATATCATCGAGTTGTCACCGGGGCGACAGACCTGCCTCTACACGGTGATGCCGCTTTACCAGGGCGAGCTGCTGGAGACGCGGCTGACGCGCCGCCCGGCGCTGGGCCTGGAGGAAGGCCGCAACATCGCGATCAAGCTGGCGCGGGGCGCCGCGGCGCTGCACCGCACCGGAATCATCCATCGCGACATCAAGCCGGATAACGTCATCCTCGAGGGCGGCGAATCGTTGAAGCTGCTGGATCTCGGCGTCGTGCGCATACCCGGGCTGGAGGACTTCCCGCCCGAGAACATCCCCGGCACCGCCGCCTACATGGCACCGGAAATGTTCACCGGCGAGCCCGGCAACGAGGCGACCGACATCTATTCTCTCGGCGTCACCATGTTCCGTGCCTTCACCGGCGAGTACCCCTATGGCAATGCCGACGCCATCAGCCGGCCGCGACGGGACCGGCCGAAGGAGTTCTCCGTGCTGCGCCCGGATCTGCCGGCCTGGGTTCAGGCCGCGCTCGGGCGGGCCATCGCGGCCGATCCCGCCGAGCGGTTTCGCGACATGAGCGAATTCGCGCTGGAGATGGAGGCGGGGCCGGCGCGCACCAAGACGGGAATCCGCCAGCCGCTGACGCTATACGAGCGCAACCCGCTGCGAGTCTGGCAAGGCATCGCGGCAGTGCTCGGGCTGGCGCTGCTGCTAACCTGGTTGCTGCACAAAGGCTGATCGGGCCGCAATCCCCCGCGCTGCAGCTCAAATCCGCGCGCCGACAGCCCGGCCCGGCGCCTTCTGCCGGTAGGCGCGCCAACTGCCGAAGCCGGTGATGTCCTTCGCCCCGGCCAACGCGTGCGCTTCGCACAGGAATCCCTTCACCAGCGAGCCGTCCTCGAGCGCGATGGTGCCGATCCCGAGCGGAGCCGGAATCTCGACGATGAAGGAGCCCAGCGCGCCGCTCGGCATCGTCCAGATCTCTACCTCGATGCCGCCGCGCCCCTTGCCGTCGAAGACAAGGCCCGGCTTCGGCTGCGCTCCGTTCGTCAGCGCATAGAGACTATAGCCGGCGGCCGTACGCGTCGTCCGCGCCAGCCTCGCGCCGCGCTGCGTCAGCTGATGGTTGAGCGCCTCGCCCGAAAGATGGGCGCCGAGCACCGCCAGCTCGACGCTATCGGATTTGGCGGAGAGCAGAACCGGCGCCGGTAGGACCGGCAGCTTCCAGCCGGTCGCCCCGATGACGGCGTCGCTCAGCCCGCGGTGCAGCCGCCCGGCGAGCGCCGCCAGCGCGCCGTCGCGAAATGCGCCGCCGATCAAGGTGACGCCGAAGGGCAGGCCGTCGGCGCGGAAGCCGGCCGGCACCGCGACCGCGGCGAGGTCGAGCAGATTGGTGAAGTTGGTGTAGAGTCCAAGATTGCTATTGAGCCGGATGGGATCGGCAAGAACCTCCGCGATCCGGTAGATGGTTCCCGCCGTCGGCACCAATAGTGCATCCATGCGCTGCCATTCCGCTTCGTTGCGGCGAGCCAGCGCCGCCAGGCGATAGCTGCCCTCGAAGGCGTCGACCGCGCTGTATTTTTTGGCGCCCAGGATGATCTCGCGAATCACCGGCAGCAGCGCCTCGGGCTGGCGCGCCGCGAAATCCTTGATCGCCGCCAGGCGCTCGGCGACCCACGGCCCGTCGTAAAGGAGTCGGCTGGTCTCGCGAAAGGGCGTGAAGTCGATCGCAACCTTGCGGCCGCCGAGCTGCTCGAGCCGGGCGACGCTCTTGGCGAAGAGCGCTGCGGCCTCGGCATCGCCGAAGAATTCGAGCCCCTCGGCCGGAACGCCGAAGCGGAACGCGGCCGGAAACTCGTCCGCCGCCGCTAGGGTGTCGGGGATCGGCCGCGAGAACGCGTCGGCCGCGTCGAAGCCCCCGGCAACGCGCGCGACCAGCAGCGCATCCTCGACCGTGCCGGCGAAGACCGAGACGCAATCGAGGCTGCGACAGGCCGGCACGACGCCCGTCGTGCTGAGCCAGCCCTTGGTCGGCTTCAGCCCGACGATATTGTTGAAGGCGGCCGGCACGCGGCCCGAGCCCGCCGTGTCGGTGCCGAGCGCGAAGCTCACGACGCCTTGCGCCACGGCGACCGCCGAGCCTGAGCTCGATCCGCCCGAAATGTAGGCCTTGTCGAACACCGAGGACGGAATACCGTAGGGCGAGCGCGTGCCGTTAAGGCCGGTGGCAAACTGATCGAGATTGGTCTTGCCGAAGACGATGGCACCCGCCGCCTCGAGCCGCTCGACCACGGTGGCCGACCGCTGAGGGACATAAGCGAAGGCGGGACAGGCGGCCGTGGTCGGCAGCCCCGCTACGTCGATGTTGTCCTTGACGGCGAAGGGAATGCCGAAGAGCGGCAGCTTGTCGCCCGCGCGGCGGCGCTGCTTCAGCGCATCGAGCCGGGCCATGATCTGCGTCAGCGGGGTGAGCGCGATCCAGACCGGGCCCAGCCCTGCCGCGGCGATGCGCTGGTGAACCGCCGCAAGGATCCCGGCCGGATCGGCGCCGGCCTCATAGGCCGAGGCAAGCGACGCGATATCGAGGCTGGTGTCCATCGCGGGAGGTCGCTGCTCAGGCGCTTTCGACATAGCGCTCGAAGGCGATTTCGACGGTGGCGATATGGGCGCGCATCTCTGCCGACGCGGTCGCATGGTCGCCGCGCAGGATCGCCTCGACGACGCGGCCGTGCTCGCTATGCGACAGGTTGGGCCGGCCGCTGGTCCGGAACTGCATGTGGCTGAACGGCGAAACCCGGTTCCGTGTCGCGGTCGTCAGCTCGGCGAGATAGTCGTTATGGCTGCCGACATAGATCAGGCCGTGAAATTGCTCGTTCATCCGGTGATAGTGCTGCGCATCGCCGCTTTGCACCGATTCGGCGAGCTTCATGTGGAACGCTTGCAGATGACGGCGCTCGTCGGGCGTCATATGGAGGGCCGACAGCCCGGCGCAGAGGGCCTCGAGCTCGGCCAGCACGTCGAACATGCCGCGCAGCCGCTGCGGCGACGGCCGGGCGACGATGGCGCTGCGATGCGCGCGCGCCTGAACGAGGCCGGTGGCGGCGAGCTCGCGGATGGCCTCGCGCACCGGCGTGCGCGACACGCCGAAGCGGCGCGCGATCTCGACTTCCTCCAGCGGCATGCCGGGGGCAATTTGCCCGCGCATGATCTCGTCGGCGAGCAGGTTGCGCAGCTCCTCGGTTCGGGTCGCCCCTCTCCGCAGCGGCTTGGCGACAGCGAACTCGGCGCCTGGAATCTGTACGATCTGGGACAAAATCGATTCCTCTGACTGCGCGCGCGGTCTCACCGGGACGTCGCGCTCAACGCCGCGGAGGCTAGCATGCGCGCCGGTTGGCCGGCCATCACGGGCTGGCTTGGCGCGTCAAACAACGCCGCGACCGGTGCGCGGGCGATGCCCGCCCGCTCCAGCACACGCGCGACACGCAGCGCCGCGGCTTCGCGCCAGGGCGCCGCGACGATCTGCACGCCGAGCGGCAAGCCGTCGCCGAGCCAGAGCGGCACGGTGACGACCGGCAAGCCGATGAAGGATAGCGGCTGGGTGAAGATGCCGAGATTGGGGCGGACAGCCATCGTCTTTCCGTCGAGCGTGAATTCCGCCTGCCCGATGCGCGGCGCGCGGCAGGGCGTCGCCGGCGCGAGAATGATATCGACGGACTGAAAAAGCTCGAGCGTCTTGACGTGAAACCAGCGACGGAAGCGCTGCGCTCGGATCACCCAGGCCGCTGGAATGGTGGCGCCGGCGATCAACCGGTCGCGTACCGCCGGATCGAAATCGCCTGCGCGCGCGCGCAGCCGCTCGAGATGAAATGCAGCACCCTCGGCCGCGGTGATGACATAGGCGGACGCGCGGGCGCGCGCCGCCTCCGCCAGTTCGACGGTCCGCTGCGCATTCAGCGCCTGGGCGACCGCGGCAACCGCAGCCAGCGCGTCGGGCTCGGCTTGGCGCGCGAAATATCCCCCCGCTACGGCGATCCGCAGATCGGCGCAACCGGTGTCGAGCGACGGAGCGGCGGGCTCGGCATCGGGACCCTGCATGGCATCGTAGGCCTGTGCGAGGTCGCCGACGCTGCGCGCCAGCGGCCCCAGATGATCGAGGCTGTCGACGAAGGGAAAGCTGCCGGCGCGGCTCAACCGTCCGAATGTTGGCTTCAGCCCGAAAGTGCCGCAGAGCGCCGATGGCACGCGGATCGAGCCGTTGGTATCCGAGCCGAGCGCGAACGGGACAAGCCCCGCCGCCACCGCGGCGCCCGAGCCGCCCGACGAGCCGCCGGTCATGTGGTCGAGCGCATGCGGGTTGCGCGACGGCCCGTCATGGACATTTTCGCCGGTAAAGTCATAAGCGTATTCGCCCATGTTGAGCGCGCCGACCAGCACCGCGCCGGCCGCCTCAAGCCGCCGCACCAGCGTCGCGTCGCGCGCGGCGGCGGGCCGGTCGCGATTTATCTTTGAGCCGGCACGGGTCGGAATGCCGGCGACATCGATCAGGTTTTTCACCGCAAAGGGCACGCCGGCGAGCGGCCTCTTGCCGCCGCTTTTGTCGAGCGCATCCGCCGTGGCGCGGGCACGGATGGCCAGCACGTCGGTGAAGGCGTTGACCATCGGATTGACGGCGTCTATGCGCGCCAGCACGGCGTCGATCACGCCGCGTGCGGTCGCCCGGCCCGCGGCGACGGCAGAAGCGATCTCCGCGGCAGAGCCCAAGGCCAGTCTATCGGCGCGGCCGGTCATGGGCGGAAAACCGGCGCGGGTTCGAGCTCGTCCTCAAGCGGAAACTCAAGCACAAGCCGCGCCGCCGCGCCCGTCAGCTTCATATGGGCGAGGATATCCTTGCGCCAGGCCGGATCGACGACGAGGCCGAGCTGAGCGACCGCCGCGTCGAGTGCGGCCCCGATATCCTCGTCGGTCGGCGGGCGGAATGGTGCGGTCATGCGGGCGTCAAACCGGCGGATGGGGAATGGCGGCGATGAGCTCCTTGGTGTACTCGGCCTGCGGCGCTTCGAGAACCTGCTCGGCCGAGCCCTCCTCGACGATACGGCCTTGCCGCATGACGATGACGCGGTCGCAGAGCAGCCGCACCACGTGCAGATCGTGGCTGACGAAGAGATAGCTCATGCCGAGCGTCGTCTTGAGCTCCTGCAGCAAATTGAGCACGACGGCCTGGACCGAGACGTCGAGCGCCGCGGTGGGCTCATCGAGGATGACCAGCTCGGGATGGAGCGCGATGGCGCGCGCGATGCCGACACGTGCCTTCTGCCCACCCGACAGCTGATGCGGGAAGCGGTCGAGCAGATTGGCAGGCAATCCTACCAGCCCCGCCAACTCCTCGACGCGGGCGCGGATGCTGCGGCGATCGTCGCTGTCGTCGAGCCGCAGTAGCGGATCGGATATCGCGCGCGCGGCGGTATAGCGCGGGTTGAGGCTATCGGTCGGATCCTGGAATACCATCTGGATGCGCTTGCGGAAGGCGGAGCGGGCGAAATGCTTCGCCGGTATCGCACCGATATCCTCGCCGTCGAAGACGATGCTGCCCGCTGTCGGATCGAGGAGGCGCATCACAATCATCGACGTTGTCGATTTGCCGCAGCCCGATTCGCCGACGAGGCCAACACTCTCGCCCTGCGCGATGTCGAAGCCGATGCCATCGACGGCGCGGAACATACTCTCGTCCTTGGCTTTCTCGCCGCCGAAAAGGCCGGCGAGGCCGCCGCTGATTCCTTGGCGCTTATATTCCTTCACCAGTCCCCGCACCGAGAGCAGCGTCGCGGTGCCCTTGGCCGGAGCGGGCGTCGACGGGCTCGCCGCCGCCGCATCCTCCGGCAGCAGGTCGTGCAGCGTGATGCCGGGACGCGGCGTCGCGCGCACCAGCTTGCGCGTATAGCGGTGCGTCGGGGCGCGGAAGATAGTCGCCGAATCCGCCGCCTCGACCAGCTTGCCCTGTTCCATCACCACGACCCGGTCGCAATATGTCGCGGCGAGGCCGAGATCGTGGGTGATGAGGATGGTCGACATGCCACGCTCGCGCGTCAGCTCGACGATCAGCTCCATCACCGCCTGCTGCGTCGTCACGTCGAGACCGGTGGTCGGCTCATCGGCGATCAGCAGCTGCGGCTTGCAGGCGAGCGCCAGGGCGATGACGACGCGCTGGCACATGCCGCCCGACAGCTCGAACGGATAGGCGTGATAGCGCTCCTCGGGGCGCGCGATGCGCACCTGGCGCAGGATGGCGATGGCCTTCTGCTTGACGTCGCTCTCGGATACCTGGACATGCTCCAGCAGTACGTCCTCGATCTGCTTGCCGACCTTGCGGATGGGGTTGAGCGCCGCGCGCGGGTTCTGGAAGATCATCGACATCTCGCGGCCGCGCAGCTCGCGCATCTCGCTTTCAGGCGCCGCGCGCAGATCGATGCCGGAAAACACCATGGTGCCGGATGCGATGCGGCCGGCGCGGTCGAGGATGCGCATCACCGCGTAGGAGGTGACCGATTTCCCCGAGCCCGATTCGCCGACGATGCCGAGGGTTTCGCCCTTGCCGACGGCGATACCGATGTTGTCGACCGCGCGCACCATGCCGCGGCGCGTGGAGAATTCCACGGTCAGGTTCTTGACGTCGAGCAGCGGGATCGCCGACATGGCCCTCAGCTCCGCCGTTGCGGGTCGACGATATCGCGCAGGCAATCCCCGAGCAGGTTGAAGCAGAACACCGCCAGCATCAGCGCGGCACCCGGAAAGAACGCGATCCACCAATCGCCCGAGACGATGAAGCCGGCGCCCTCGGCGACCATGATGCCCCATTCGGGCGTCGGTGGGCGCACGCCGAGGCCGATAAACGACAGGCCCGCGGCGTTGAGGATCGCGTAGCCCATGGTCAGCGACATCTGCACCATCATGATCGGCATGATGTTGGGCAGGATTTGCGTCAACAGGATGCGGAGCTCGCCGTTGCCGGTGAGGCGCGCCGCCTGCACGTAGCCCGCATCGCGGCGGATATTGGCCTCGGCGCGCGCGACGCGGGCATAAAGCGGGAAGTTAATGATCGCGGTGGCGATGATGATGTTGGTGACGGTGTTGCCGAGCGCCGCGACGATGCCCATGGCCAGCACGAAAAGCGGAAAGGCCATGATCGTGTCGGCGACGCGGCCGACGACCTGATCGATCCAGCCGCCGAAGAATCCGGCGGCGATGCCGGCGATGCCGCCCATGGCGAAGACCAGCGCCACCGACGACACCGCGATCCACATATCGAGCCGGGTTGCCACGATGACACGGCTGAAAATGTCGCGGCCGATCTGGTCGGTGCCGAAGAGATGATGCAGCGACGGCGGATGGAGCGCCACCGCGGTGTCGCTCGCCAACGGATCGTGCGGCACGATGGAGGGGCCGATAATCGCGCAAGCCGTCAGCAGCAGGAACATCCCGAAGGCGAATCCGCTCACCGGATTTTCGGTGATCGTGTAGCGGGCGTGCTTCAGCGTGGCGATCAGGCCGTGGAACGCGGCTGGGGCGGGCGTGATGCCGGTATCGGTCATCCGATCCTCACGCGTGGATCGATAATGCCGTAGAGCACGTCGATGAGGAAATTGAGGGTGACGTAGAGGATCGCCATCACGAGGACGAAGCCCTGCACCGGCGCGTAATCCGACTTGATCAGCGCATCGACGGCGTAGGAGCCGATGCCGGGCCAGGCGAAGACCTTCTCCACCAGCACGTTGGCGCCGAGCAGGAAGGAGAGCACCATGCCGAGCGTCGTCACCACCGGCAGCATGGCGTTGCGGAAGGCGTAGGTGACGATCACCGCATAGCTGGAGAGGCCGTTGGCCCGGGCGGTGCGCACGAAATCGGAGGCGAGTGCCGCCAGCATCGAGGCCCGCGTCATGCGCGTGATCGGCGCCAGCGCGAAGATCGCCAGGGTGACGGCGGGCAGCACGAGCTGCGCGAGCGCGGCACGGAAGGTCTCGAAGTCGCGCGCCAGCAGGCTGTCGATCAGGTAGAAGCCGGTGACGGTGTCGGGCGCCGAATAAAAGACGCCAAGGCGGCCCAAAGGCGGCGGCGCCCAGTCGAGGCGATAATAGAAGACATAGACGAGCAGCAGCCCGCTGAAGAACACCGGCAGCGAGACGCCGGCGGTGGCGACGATGCGGCAGGTATGATCGATCCACGAGCCTTGGCGCACCGCCGCGAGGATGCCGAGCGGCACGGCGATGACGATCGCGAGCAGTAGCCCGCTCAAGGTGAGCTCGGCCGAAGCCGGCAGGCGCACGCGGATGTCGCTCAGCACGGTTTGGCCGGTGCTCAGCGATTCGCCGAGATTGCCGGCGGCGAGATTTTTGACGTAATCGACGAACTGCGCCGGCAGCGGCTTATCGAGGCCGAGCTTAACGCGGATTTCCTCGATCGCCTGCGGCGTCGCCGCGGGGCCGGCGAAATAGACCGCAGTGTCGCCCGGCAGCACCCGGGTCAGCAGGAAGGTCACGATCACCACCCCGACCAGGGTCGGCAGGGCGGTCGCCAGACGCCGTGCGATCTGCGCCAACATCGGTCAGCCTCGCACGCGGCTCAAACCCCCGGCCCTCACGCCTTCACCAGCCCCCGATAGTCGAGCCGGCGATGGAACCAGTACTGGTAGCCCGAGACGTTCTTCTGCATCGCGACGTTGACGTAAGGCTGGTAGAGCGGGATGCGCGGAATGTCGTTGAAGGCGAGCTTGACGAAGCCTTCCACGTCCTTGTCATAGGTCGCCTTGTCGCCGGTGGCGGCAGCCTGGCGGGCGCCGTCGATCAAGGCATCCATGTCCTTCGACTGGTAGCCCATGGTGTTGAAGACGGAGTTCTGGCCGTCATAGCACCAGAAGAAGAAGTATTCGGGATAATCGAGCCAGCCGGAGAAGACGTTGACGTAGAGCGGCATCGTCTTCTTGCTGAGCTCGGTGCGCCAATTGGCGCCCGGGATCTTGTTGAGCGTGGTGCGAATGCCGATCTGGTTGAGGCTCTCCTGGATCAGCACGCATTGCGGCTCGTTCACAACCGCGAATCCGAGATCGAAGGAGAGCGTGGTGTCGAGGCCGTTCGGGTAGCCCGCCTCGACCATCAGCTGCTTCGCCTTGGCAATGTTGGTGTTGTAGGAATGCGGCTGCGGCCAGACCGCCTTGATCGGCGTGCCGGGAGGGGCCCCGAACATCGGCTTGGCGAGGCCGAAAAGGACGGCATCCATGATCTTCTGGTAGGGCACTGCATAGGCGACGGCCTGGCGCACCTTGATGTTGTCGAAGGGCGGCTTGGTCACGTTCATGCCGAGATATTGGATGCCGTTGCTATAGGGCGTCGAAACGATGGTGAGCTTCCCCGAGCTCTTGAGCTCGACGAAGTCCTTGTTGGGCAGATCGTAAGAGATGTCGGCGTCGCCGCGCTCGAGCAGCGCGCGGCGGTTGCCGGCATCGGGCACCATGCGCCAGATAACGCGCTTGATCTTGGGCAGCGGGCCGTTCTTCCAGGTCTCGTTGCGCTCGAAGACGACCTCGGTGTCGGGGGTCCATTTGGCGACCGCGTAGGCGCCGCCGCCGGCGGTATTCTGCTTGGTGTAGGCGAGGCCCCAGGGATCGTCGGCTGTCGCGTTCTTCTTGACCAATTCCGAATTGATGACGCAGGGAACGATGACCGCGAGATCGGGAATCGTGAGCCGATCCTTGCGCAGGAAATCGATGCGGACGGTGTGATCGTCGACCGCGACGAACTGCTCGGGCTTCTCCAGCGACCCCGCCTTCATCTGGAAGGTCGGGAAGCCGCCCACCGTCACCGCGCGATCGAGCGACCATTTGACGTCCTTGGCGGTGACCGCGGTGCCGTCGTGGAATGTCGCGTCCTTGCGCAGCTTGAAGGTCACCGACATGTCGGCGATCTTCATGTCCTCAGCGAGCTCGGGCTTGAACTTGTCGCGGTCGTAATACTGCTCGCCGCTAGGCAGCGTTTTCATTGGATGGGTGATGAGGCGATCGTAGGAATTCCAATTCGCCTCGTAGCCCGGCACGTTGGTGCCGACGCCCTGGATGTCGAGATTGTTGGGGCCGCTTTCCGAAACGATGAGCAGCGTCTCGGATCGCGCATCGGCCTTGGCCTGCGACCAGACCGCCGGCGCGGCGATGCCGGAGCCGGCGGTGAGCGCGGTGACGGAAGCGGATTTAAGAAACTTTCGACGATCCATGACGGGTGCCCCTCAGGCTGTTTGAGGGAGACAGTTCAAGACCCGTGCCAGAAATCGGAAATCGGCACCGAGACCGGTCTAGCCGATTGATTCCAAATGTGGATTCAATGTTGCAATGCAGCGGAACGGCGCGATTGCCGGTGCTTGGAGCGCTCAAAAATTAGAAGCCGCAGCCTCATTGCATGCAGAATTGCATACAATTTGTCCATTCCCGGCGGCCTAAGCCGTCTTCTCATCGATAAAGCTGACATGGGCGGCAACGATGCGCCAACCCACCGGCAAGCGCAGCCAGGTCTGGCTCTGCCGGCCGAGGCGCGGATTGCCGGACCGGCGGAACTCGGTATTGGCAGTGGCGAAATCATCGCCATAAGTCGTGATCACGGTGCGCGCGAGCTGGCGCGGACCGGGCGGCAAGCGCGCGCCGCGAAAAGCCGCGATCGCCGCATGGCCATAGAGATTCTCATCGGTGCCGTAGCGCAACGTCTGCGGCGACTGCCAAAAGAGATCGTTGAGCACCTCGACATCGTTGGCGGCGAGTGCCGCCTCGTAGCGCTGGAAGGCGGTGCCCATTTCGGCCCGCACCGCGGGCCGGTTGATCTCAAGCATGGCGGTATCCTCTATCGGACATTCGGGCTGCCGGAACCCCAGCCGTTACGTTATAGCCAGGACATGAATCAGCCCAAGGCTGATCGCTCCCAGCACGATGAGCGAAAGCGTAACCGCCGCCGACACCCGCAAACCGGCCCGCGCGACGACCCGCACGTCCACGCCCAACCCGAGCGCCGCCATGGAAACCGTCGTCAACACACTGGCCAGGGAAATCGTCGGCGCCAGCAGCACCGCCGGGATCAGGCCGAATGAACGCAGCGCCGCCACCAGCAGAAAGGCCACGATGAACCACGGCACGAGTTGGTGTAAAGCCGGCCTCCCCCGTTTCGGGCGATCCCCCGCGGTGATGTGCGGCGCCTCCTCGTCGGTTTCGTCCCGAAGCCGGCGGGTGACGAGCGACAGCGCCAGCACCACCGGGCCGAGCATCAGCACGCGCACCAGCTTCACCACCGTACCAACCTGGTTGGCCAGCGCGCCGATCGGCAAAGTCGCCGCCAGAACTTGCGGCACGGCATAGACGGTCAGATCAGCCAGGGCGCCATATTGCTCCACTGACAGGCCAAACAACGGCACCAGCAACGGCAACCCCAGTGGACAAGAAAAAGCCCGTCTCAATCGAGACGGGCTTTTCCAAAGCTGGTTGCGGGGACCCACAACCAATTTGATAGACTCTTTGCGGCTCTAGGGCTTAATCCCCTGCAAAGGCGAGCCTTTTGAGGCTTTCGCGAACGAAGCGGAATCGGGACATATAGCGAAGAATCCCCGTTTTTTGGTAATCTTGCCGCCGGAGCGAGGTCGCCCATGCAGTTTGACGACAAGCGCAACGTCCTGCGGACCGGTCCGCCATTGCATCCCGGCGAAACCGAAATCACGCCCGCGATGGTCGAGACCGTACGCCAGCGCATCAAGGGCGCTGGCGGCATCATCACCGTCTGGGCGGTGCTGAACGAAGATGTCTACGAGTCACAATTCGGGGACGGGTTCTACCTGCATGTAAGCGGGATCGCGCTGGACAGCGCGGACGCACAGCGCCTTGCCGATCTGCCCGGGAGTTCGGAATTGGAGAAGTGGCACGTCAGGAGCTACCGGCGAGGTCTGGAAAACGATCTGCCGTCATTCCTCGCACCGTGGCGGCCGGAGGAAGAATTCACGATCAGCCAGTTCGTGACCATCCTCTGCGAAATTGAATCATTATTGCGCAGAAACAGCTTCGAAGCGTTCACCGGGGACTTTTTCAACACAATCGACCCAAAGCGGACCTACGCATCGGGCGAAGCTGACTGCACCGCGGGCGCACAGTGATTGGTTCACATTCAGTCCAGCAACAATGAGAGCGAACCCGACCTTCTGTTCCGATACTGCTCAAACCCCGGACTCTAGACCGGTAATTCTCCTGTGTGGCTGGTATAGACTGTAATGCCATTGCCATCAGGATCGGCCAACTGGAAGTAATAGTGACCAAAAAATTGGTCTGGAGCAATTTCATCTACGGACAATCCATTTTCCATTAGAGTCGCCCTATACAGTTCCAGATCGTTCCTAGATTTGCTGTCGATCATCAAGTCGAGTCGTTCGTTAGAAAAATCTCCGCGCTGGCCAAGATGGCTAGGACTTAGTGAAAATGGCAATTCATCATTTTTATTGAAAAGCAAAATGTGTGTTCCGCCCCGCAATTCGATGATCGCTACATCTGGAAATATCCCAATTGGGCGCAAACCAAATTTTGTATAAAATTGATAACTAATATTAACATCATTAACCTTCATGACAAAATGCCCGAAGGCTGCTGCGGGTAAATTGTTGTTCAATTTCTATTACTCCTCTTAGAGATATTGAGTTTTCACTGCCCTTGCGATCATGACGTCGTAATGTTCTGCGAAAGAGCGGCAACAACCGACGCCAGAAAAAACTTTAAAACCCCAAATGCGAGCAGTCCGCGCCTCCTTAGCGGTGTAACGATCTTGCACGGCGTCCATCGTCATGTTAATCCGACTATGTGGTCGGAAATAATATGCGACTGCTCAGTCGGAAATACAAGGGGTGATTTTGACGCGAAAAAAAGAGATCGATCGGGATAGGGTTTTAGATGCCGCCGAGGCCGTGATTCTTGAATCCGGGGGCCGAAGTTTCACGCTCGACGCCGTCGCCGCGCGTGCCGGCATAAGCAAAGGCGGTCTCGTCTATAACTTCGCGACGAAAGATGACTTGGTGCACGCCGCACTCGAAAGGGAAATGGCGCGCTTTCGGGAGGCCGTGCG